>LWDU01043037.1_pt1 | contig 144276 bp, 111 predicted proteins | sample 727161 | NCBI WGS metagenome assembly LWDU01 (sample SAMN04566230, study PRJNA314399) | hydrothermal vent metagenome | isolation source: deep sea hydrothermal plume seawater | place: Mexico: Gulf of California, Guaymas Basin | collected 2004-07-11
GAAATACATCGTGGACACCTCTGCTTTATTCATTTCCATAGCGGAAATCAATGGATACAAGATTAGAACCTAAAAGTCCAACCCGCTTTAACAACACCCTCAGTCAAGGTCCGGTCAAAGCGATCATCAAAACGCCTATAGCCCTGATTGAATACCAGGTACACATCACTCGCCGGGCTAACCATCCATCTTATCCTGGAATTAAGGCCAAGCTCATTAGATACTGTATCAAATTGAACCCTAGTACTAAGCGCAAGTTTTTTGGTCGGAGTGTAACGGATTGATCCATTCACTATTAGTGCTTCGAATTCACCAACTTTAAGTTCGTACCAATCCATATCTGCACCCAAGTCCATGGAAAATGATGGTGAAGGCTGCCAACCGACACTCCCGTTTAGACCATACTTAGTACCATCAAGAAAATCGCGAGCACCAAGATCAGTACCTGCACTAAAGTATATGCCTCTGGACTGGGCTGTTATTATCTCTGCTCGGGCCCTCCAATATGCATAATCTCCTTCAGAAATAACTATCTGATCATAGATTTCAAAGTCCTCTTCAAATAATTCTCTCTCCCTTTGAACACTAACGCTAATAAAGTCACCACTTGATAATTCAAATTCAGTTTCAAAATCAATCTCTTCAGTAAGAGCGTTTGAATCGAAGTCTGTGTCAATGTGTGTCTTTAAATCAAAGTCTATCTCATTAATCAAATCAGTTTCTGGATAAATTTCATAACCAAGAAAAGACCACCACTCATAAATCCCTGGTCGCCGTAAAAATCCAGCCGCAGGGTCAAGGTCCTCACCTATTCTTTGGACAGAGAGTCTAGCGTACAAAGGCTTATTTGGATAAATTGTTGTCAAACTCCAGCCATAATCATTTCCCTTATCAGTTTCAGTACGCATCGCCCAGCCCCTGAAAATTCCGGTCTTTTGTTCCCTGAAAGAGCTGTCCTTCAATTCAAAGTCTAGACCCAAGGTCTCGGCATCCTCATCGGACCTTGGATCTCCAAGGGTAAATATGCCACCCACTGAGGATTCTTTGAAAAGGTCATACGACACTCTGCCAACATAAACTTCATCCTCGTCAAGCAAGTCAGTTTGCTCGAGCCTGACACCAAGTAATCCAATGTTCCATTTATCCGCTTTGCCGGTGATCTTGGCTCCGAGTTGTATCGGCACACGATTGCCTTCCGAGTCCAGCCCGATCGTTCTCGAATGGAAGGGTAATGGACTACGCCTTATTCCGCCGAATCGGAATTTTTCGGCATCTTCCAGAAAGAAAGCCCTTTTCTCAGGAAAGAATAAGGGAAAACGGGTCGTATTCACTTGCCTATCATCGACATCAGTTTCCGCAAAATCTGTTTGCCATGTCATCGTTGCAGTCAGTGACGGAGTGATTCGATAAAAGGCATCAATTGAAGGCTCAAAATCAAAGTCCGAATCATTAAGATTCGTTGTGCGATACCTGCCAAGTAATGTTGGTTTAAAATCAAGCCCCATACCAGTATCCAAATTCTCTAATCCCTTTAACTTACCAAGGCCCTGGAGAGTCCACATGGATCGGAGACGGGTCGGAGACGCCCAGCGAACTTTCTCATGATTTCTTCTAATCTCCCTTTCAACATTGAAACTCCATGTCGACTTTGTTTCATCAAAAGCCAGACTCCTGAACGGAATCTCAAACTCAACGTACCATCCTTCCGAATCCCTACTAGTGTCACAATCCCATATCGTGTCCCATGTCAGATCAGGCCTTCCCCCGCTCTGCACAACACCGTCAGCCTTTCCACCTCCTCCTGCCACACCAAAATAATACCCGTTAATACCTCTACCAAAAGTATCAAAAACTAACCTGACACGATCATCGCCTCTCCCAGGATTGTCTCTGCGCCTTTCCTTGGCAAGAATCTTATCAGGCTCTGAATCATAGCAGAGGACCCCAACATATAGGGCTTTTGATGTTGAGAAGACTCTCAGTTCGGTTCTCTGACTCGGCTCGCCCATACTTACCGGTTCGACTTGAGTAAAGTCAGAGACGGTTGCGGCAGATTTCCATTGATCCTCATTCAGAATCCCATCTATTTTTATCGCATCCGCCAAACGGGGAACTTGAATCTCTTTTGCAGGCTCTACCGCCAATAAAACTGGCTTAAAGGCTCCTGAAAAACAAAGGAACGCTAGTAGAAGTCTGAGACTATTTAACATGGAATAATTAAAGGGGAATGGCCCCTAAAGTTTATAGAGGCTACTCACTTGTTAACTCATGAAAAAGATAAATCTCAACACCGAAACGTAGATCACTGCATTCCAACAAGTTGCGGCATGATTTCTGTTGTCCGAGAAGCTCGAAACCAAACCATTAACAATAAAAGAGCTAATTCTTGGACTCTAGAAGCTTATTGAAATTCTTCTCAAGAGTCGTTGACCGGTCATCGACCTGATTTCCTGCTGGTTGTTGTAAACTGGCATTTTCCAACGTCTCTGCATCCTTCTCTTTGTCGTTGGATGATTGCCCTGAATCCTCTATCGTACGAACAAAATTCGCTCTGGGACTATCAATTGATCCGGAAATTATTAGATTAGCCCAAAAATGATTGTCTTCATTTCTTGCAAAATAAAGAGGCCTAACGACACCGGACCCTTTGAAAATAGCATCCGCGACACCTACCTTCAATAGCCCTTCAAGTTGACCGTCGGCTAGAACTTTAATATTCCCGTCATTAAGACGCATCAGAGGCAATGACTCTCCTTTGATGTCAAAGATTTCAAGCCCTTTCCCGGATTTTTTAAAACTGGCACTCAATGACTCAAATCTTAATTGCCTAAAAGAAACCTCATTCAACTCTTTAGCGATACTGACAAGGATCGGTTCTTTGCTCAGTTTCATTCCCGACCCTTCAAAGCTTCCTTCTGCATTCATTGATTGATCAACTGATAGAGAGCCCGAAATGCCCAGTCCCCCTGTCAATTGTCCGGTCAATCTCTCTGCCCAATAAGAATGAACAATTTCCGACACATCAATATTATTAAAATCTGATGAAATTTGATACTCTCCCTCTCCTTTAATGGAAACATAGCCATTTAAGTTAACTGAACCCCTTATTGAATGAGAAAATTTCGAACCTTTAATAAAGTACTTTCCCGAACGCACCTCACCTGCAATTGCATCGATTTCAAGTAATGGCCATCCTGGAAGAGCAAGTTTGCCTTCCCTAAAACTGACCAGACTCGAAGAGTTTGAAAAATCCTCCGCTGCTAATTTTGCATTCTTTATGAAGGCCACGTTTTGCCCATCATTATTTTTCCAATACAACATAGAATCAGCAATGCGCAGCCTCTCAAAATTAAAAGACCCGGGGTCACTTTGAAGCCCAAGCCCAGCATTTACCAAAGTCCGGTTCCTTTTCTGCATTCCACCATTATTAGAGACATTATTACTTCCAGTCCCAAAAAAAATTTCCCCTGACTGAGCCTGGATATTGCCCATGTGCCAATTATTGGAAATAAAACTCCTAGGATTGATTCTAGTTTTTAACAATTTAATTTCGAAATCCTTTAACAAAGAATCACCCAATTCCGATTTGAGCACTAAGTTCCTAGCATTCAAATTCAGCCCATTAAGATTGAATACTCCGAACTCGACATCAGTCTCTAATATTTCGCTTACCTTTGCACTGACTTCCTTCCTGAATCCCTGCCCACTAATCCATGTCAGCATGAAGAAATATAAACTCGCCAACAAGAGTATGAATGGAATGCTGCCGAAAATGAGGATTCTTCTGGCTAATTTTTTCCGCTTCTCTTTAACCTTTTTAGGTTGGTGACTTCTCCTGCGCCGCCGCCTACGCACTTCAATCATTTTCTCTTCCCCGTCCTCACCTAACACATATTCGAACCGCACTGGCTGACTAGAATCATCAGTCTTAGTTCTTCTTTTCCGAACGTTGCTGTGTTTAAAAGAATTTTCTTTTGATTCTTCTTTATTCTCTTCGTTTGAATGCATTTTTATTACAACTCAATCAGAATAATTATAGCACTAATAATGGTAAGAAAACATCAGCTCTTCGGCGCCTACTTGTAATCCTTTCAATCAATTAATATATAAAAGATTGTCTAAAACACTAACTAATTACTATTAATTCTCTTACCAGAAGGATCGATGATGTTTGCCTTCACAAAGAACAGAACTGCGCGCTTGAGTCTGTCCTTACCCTTTGATTTAAAAAGTCTTCCAATAAACGGAAGGTCTCCCAAAAATGGAACCTTATCCTGCACAGTTGCAGCCCTATCTTCTATTAAACCTCCAAAAACAACAGTTGCTCCGTCCCATACCACTACACTGGTATTTGTTCTTAGGGTCCTAAAAACTGGCTGTAATACTCGGTTATCTGATAGCGGAATAGATTCAAATTCCCCCAATATATTAGTGCCTGTCGTCATTATCGGGGTTCCATAATTAATAAATCCCTCAAACTGGGTAAATTCAGGGGCAAGGTTTAATTCAATTGTATAGTTGTCTGCTCCAACGATCGGTTCTACCTCCAAGTGAGTGCCAACATTTCTAACTTTAAAACTTGTGGGATGAGCTGGCGTCACTGGGAAACTAGGAGGCGCTCCATCTCCCACGCCAAATCCACCAAAGGCTCCACCGTCCTGTGGAATTTCTGGTGGATCATACTCAGTTGGATATGGAAAATCTCTAGTAATGTCCACTGAAGCCCTCTGCCCCGACCTTGTCACGATACTTGGCCTAGTGATCATGTCAGCTCCTTTTGCCTGGGCCAACCCTCTAATCACTGTTTGAAATTGAGGATCACTAAATGCGCCTCCGACTCCAAAAATTGCCGGGCTCTTCAATGTCGAAGGTGCTGCAGCAACATCTCCCCCTCCACCAAGTAGTATGTCATTCAACACATCACCTTCACGCCATTGGCCACCCGTACGTAATCCACTCGTGATCGGATTATCGCCTAACGGAACATCAGTCCATGGTGGAATAAAGGAATATTCTGAAAAAGTTGACGCTCCACTTCCAGTAGTAGCTGCATTACCTAGAGTGCCTCCCCCCGCAAAAATTCTCTGCGAACTCGGGACATTAAATTGCCCCAGCAACCAGTCAAATCCCAACTCCTTAAGCTCCTTCTGACTTATATCTACCATCGTAACATGAACCTCCACCTGCTTTGGAACATCCTTGAAAGAACTATCTATGAATGTTTCAATTAGCTCTATATTCGAAATAGTATTTCTTGCGACTAACGAACTTGAACCCGGCACAAAAATCGCACTTGCTCCTTCCGGAAAAGTAATTCCCTGCTTCATCAAAAACTCTTTTGCACCTAATCTTCTCAGCTTAAGACCACCCTGATTATTACCCTCTGCTGAAAATGGGTCCCCTCCATCATCACCTTCATCCCCAATTGATGCTGTACTTAAAAAATCGGGTGGAACTCTGAATGTTTTAGTTACGAGCTCCTTACTCTCTGACGCCCTTGACACTATCTGCACCGCATATGTATCTAATTTATACTTGGTTCCCGTATCATTTGTTATCTGGTTAAGAACTTCACCGATCGGAATATTTCTCAATACCAGATTAACTCTTGCATTAAGTGCCACCAGATCAGAGGGATCCAACTTAAGAACAAAATTAATTCCACCGCCTATTGGATCAAGCTGTTTGGATTTAATGGTTAGATAGTTAACAACGTCCTCCAGCGTTTCATCTTCAAAATTAATAGATTCAATTACTATTGCTGACATTTTCCTCTCAATGGATTGATCAACTTCAGATCCTGAAGCGTTTCCTCCCACAATCCCAAAAGCTGCTGAAATGTCGGCTTTAGTTTCCCATGCTTCATCTATTTCACCCAACAATTTTTCACGCGTGTGATCTCGTGATGACTTATGATAATTGACAATCTGCTGCTCAATTTCTTCCATCCCTCTCCTGGCAGAAGTATTTGTTTTATCAATTCGTAAAACATCAGCATAATATTTTAGCGCCTTGTCAAGGTCTCCTAACTTAGTTGCACCGGAAGCTAACTTGAGTAAACGGGTCACTCTCTTTACATTCCCAAGATGCTCTGGAGTGCGTGCCTGATTATACCATTCCGGATCTTGCAACCTCTTCTTTAAAATGACGGCAGGACGATAGTTTGGAGCAACGCTCGGCTGTAGCACTTGATCCAGCAATTCTTCAGCAGCAACGAACTCAGCATCATCAATTAGTTCTTTTGCACGAAGCACGGATGCACCAACATATTTTTGCCGTGCCTGATTCCGAACAGCATCAGACGTGGGTGAAGGATTCATCCCATTATATGCTTTAGCAAATTTAGATAAAGCTTCCTTGTAATTTCCTTCGGTTATAAATTGATCTCCCTCAGCAATTATTTTTTCAGCTTCAATCATTTGAACCTGCCTCCTAGCAATTTCACCTTCGACCTTATCCGCTAGAGTTGGATCTTTCTTTTTATCATCCGCAAACAACGACACCGAACCAAAAAAGAACGACGAAAATAAGATTAAAGTTATCCATGTAGCCTTCATGGCATAGGAAATCGAGCCCTCCAAATTTATTGGAGAATGTTTCGATTGAGATTTGAATTGAGGCATGGAGTCGAAGAACGACAACATAGACGAATTTGACCAAAAATGTAACGCTCAAATTTCGATAATCTGTGTTATCGCAAGGGGTTCGCTAATTTGTTCCTACCTACCTAAAATTCCAGTTAAATTCACTGAAAATTGTAACAATCACCCCAAGAAGATAAAACTTAGAATCGAAACTCTTGCTGTTCTACTCTCACTGGCACTGGAGGCCCCAGACGTAAATGCAACCTGCGTCCCAAAAAATCCCATATTTCTAAACTTAATCTCTTAATAATAGGGGTATTTTGAGGGGGAAATCTATATACATTAACTGATTTGTTCATATGAACACCATACTGTTCGCATGAACAAATTCAACTCATTCTTTCATTTTAATGTTTTTTTCACTTGGTCTTAATAATTCTGATGCAAAACATGTGATTTTCCGGAAATGAATGACTTGACTAATAACACCAAACTCTTTGCTCTTTTCCGGGTCTTTTTTAATTGTCGATTCTATTATCCTATTTATCTGGTGATGTTCCTCGATTTTGGGCTAACCATTTCCGAGTTTGCCACACTCAATCTGATTTGGGCCATCGCAATCATTCTACTCGAAGTCCCCTCAGGCGCTCTCGCTGATCATGTTGGCAGAAAGAGACTAATTATCCTCTCTTCTATCTTAATGATTGGGGAAATCAGCGTTCTTATCTTCACACCTATAGGCTCACCTATTGTTTTCTGGATGTTCGTCATCAACAGAATTCTTAGCGGAGCTGCTGAAGCGGCCGCTAGCGGTGCAGATGAAGCTCTAGCATATGACAGCATCCCAATTAACAATCGCGAAGCCGTATGGAAAAAAACGATGAAGCGGGTTATGGTAATGATGTCCGTTGGATTCGTAATCAGCTCAATTATCGGGGCCCTCGTTTATTCCACTGACTTTATTAACTCTATCGCATCAGCGCTCAACTTTGAAACAGAGTTCACTAAGAAACAAACGGTTAAGTTTCCGCTCTATTTAAATTTTGTATCTGCCCTAATAGTATTTTTTATAGCCTGTAAATTTGAAGAAGATCATAAGATCTCAATGGGCGGAAAAATAATTGCCATCAAGGAAAGTTTTGCAGGCACATTAAGAGCCGGTCAATGGATCTTGAAATCACCCGCTGCATCTTGCCTCATTCTTATAGGTTTATTTTATGATAGTATCATCAGAGTCTTTTATACCATTCTTTCAAATATCTACAGGATTCTACTCATTCCTGAATGGTGCTGGGGGCTCGTCGGAGCCGTCGCTTCCATAATAGGCATAGGCGTAGTAATTATTTGTGAAAAAATGGCGACCAAACTGAGCCCCGGCATCAACTTTGGGGTTGTTACTATTTTAACATTCCTCGGTTGCATTGCCCTCTCATTGGCAGTGCCTGGATGGGGAGTGATTTTATTGCTGCCAATGTTCTCTGCAATGCGATTTCTCCAGTATTTCCTTTCCCATTATTTGAACAAGGTAACCCCATCAGAGCAGAGGGCCACGGTACTTAGTTTTAAGGGCCTGAGCACGAACCTTGCATTCGGTATACTAACTCAAGTCTTTGGAGTGCTTACGGCCCGAATTTATCTAAGCAATAAGTTTAATGATGCAGCTGACCCCCAACTATCAGCTTTCAAGTACAGCTTAGAATGGTGGCCTTATTACTTTTCTGTTGGTGTTATAATCCTTTTTGGATTTATAAGACTAAAATATCGAAAGAGCATAACAATGCTAATCAACCAATCTTAAGAAATAATCACTATTCTTTCTTTTACTTTTTAGGCTTTGGTTGAAGTCTGCCCAAAGTATCGTTACGCATTCTCTCATCACTTATACGGTCCACCCAAGCAAGAGCTGCCTTTGGGTCATCCTTGGCGGCTGAAAAAGCATAGTCTTGTATTGCTTCGTCATACGCTGGTCCGAGAGGTTGATTGGAAAGCCATTCTCCAGCTCCTTCAAAATCTTCTTTGATAAATTCTTCGAAACGTTCTCCCAATGCATGACGCTGACCCTCTACTTCTTCGGGTAGTTCAGCTAGCCACTGAACTTCATCTGCGATTGATGTATCGCTGATATAATGGGAGATTCTCTCTAAACTGTCAGAATCGATGAACGGCTCGGTCACATTGTCCGTAATGAATTGCACTGCTTTGTCCGGATCATTTCTAGCAATCTTTGACAAAGACTCTCTAATAGCGCCCCGCTTATAGGATAACATCTCGTTTTCTTTAGGTGTATGGTCGATTCCATTAATCCAATCAATGAGTCCTTGTTCTCCTCTCTGATCCATGAGGGCGTCAGCAATACGGTCCACCTGCTCACCGCGAGCTCTGCCTCTCAAGTTCTTTTCAGAGTAAGCAATTGCGCCGTCCAGATCATTTTGAATCATTTCTTTAGTGACTCCGAGATGCATCCATTGTCGAGTATCGGAATTTTCTACTTGATCGACGAACAGCATAGCGGAGTCAGGATCAGATGCAGCCCAGCCTGATATTGCAGTCATCTCATCGCCTCGTGTTCTTTTGGGTGAATCAGGATCCATCGCATATTTTATTGCATCTTCTCCAGATACCCTTGCCCAAGCGTATAGAAAATCATTAAAGTGTCTGTCGCTTTCCCTTCCGCCAGGAGAGTTTTCAAATGCTGCTAGCATTTCTGCTGCATTCGCCGGTGTTAACTCTAGTAACATTTGAGAGATTGTGGCATTTCTTCTGACAGGATCAGAATCAGCAAGAGCATTTTTAAGTTTACTGCTAGCATCGCCATTAATGAAAATGGGATCGGCTAAGAACTGCTGATTTTTCTGGATTCTTTCTATTGTGCCTGACTGGCCTAATCCACTCTTAGTAGCTTCATTACCCGCCAGGTTTCGAGACACATTAACGGCTCCACTATTCTGTACAGAATTAGGGTCTTGGTCTTTCTTGCCGAGAAAAAATGCGCTTGTGGCAATCGCTGCCCAAAGACAGTTTATTAGGATGATTTTCCTCATGAAAGTTAACGGGGTATAATATTATCAAATTGATAGTAAAAATCAATGAGTTCTCAAGTAATAAGCTCTTTGATAGGTTTGCAATCTTTAAGCAAATAATGAGGCCTTCCAGAAGAGTCCTTAACAGTCGTCAGTTGAGGGTCGATACCAAGATTATGATACAAAGTAGCAATCACGTCTTTATAATGGACTGGCCTTTGAACTGCTTCGGCAGCGTACCTATCAGTAGCGCCTATTACCTGACCAACATTCATCCCACCACCAGCCAGCATTGCCATCGCGACCTTGGGCCAATGATCTCGCCCAGCATTAGCGTTAACTTTTGGAGTCCTTCCAAATTCACCCCATGCTAAAACAGTCACATCCTCAAGCATGCCTCTCTCGCCTAAATCCTCAATAAGAGTTGCAATTGCATGGTCAACGATCGGAACCAGCTGCTTCATCCTAACAAAATTTTTAGAATGCGTGTCGAAATCGCTGATAGAAACATTTACGACCCGAACACCAGCCTCAATAAGACGTCGAGCCAAAAGTAATTTCTTTGCCGCCTGCGGTCCTTCACTCGTGAAAAATGCTAATTCCTTTTCTTTCATGACAGGCACGTACCTTGAGACCACCTTGGGATCCTCTTTAGAGAGGTCCATAGCCTCAGCAATCTTGCCCGAAGTTAATATTCCGTAGGCCTGTTCAGTAAAAGTATCCAAAGCTCCCATTGACCCGATAGCATCAATTTCTCTGCGCGTCCTATCCAAACCCTGTAAGAGTCCTAGCCGGTCATCGAGGCGACCAACACTTAAATCCTTATTCAAATTTAAATTTACAGAATGACCTTTGCGCAGTTTGGCCAGTTCAGTTTTCATACCATCTTCGAGCTCTCGTTTGAACATCGAAGAAATATCAGGTCTAAAGGGATTAGTAGAAGGGCCCAAGAACCCAGGCCGGACACTGTTCCTTACCTGACCCCTTCCCTGCATAAGATCCACGAAAGCAGGAGCAGGAGCACTTGGTGATCCTAAAAGCTTATTAATAACGCAACCCATTGCGGGCCACCCTCCAGCAGGACTCTTCTCAGAGGCTTTGTATCCTGACTGGCATTGAAATGCGTTATGTTGACCGTCAGCCCCAATCAATGAGCGAATAAAGGCAAACTTTTTTGCGGAGCCCGCTAGCCTTGGCATTAACTCTGAAAGATGAACTCCAGGAATTTCTGAAGGAATGGGTTTAATGTCTCCTCTATATTCGACAGGAGAATCTGGCTTGGGATCAATCATATCCATTTGTGGAGGGCCCCCATCAAGATGAATATGAATTATGGACTTCGCAGAAGAACCCTTACCTGAATTTGATTCCGCACGAATGAGATCAGGAAGGCTCAGGCCTCCAATGCCAAGAGAGCCCGCTCTAAGAAAACTCCGACGAGAAAGACCGTCGCAATTTTTGGCAGGACCTCCAGTGAAGCATAACATATCAATATTCTATGCTTTTAAATGACGCGGTTCAAGTCATCCTGTCCGGATAAAGATAAAATAACTGCACTGTCACTTAGCTTAAAATAGGCTTATTAATAGACAGATTTAAAAGACTCGGCCATTTTCATAGAAAAAAGTAAAACCTCGATGCTTAATAATTTCACAAAGGAACAATTATACATTTCGTTATTCTTTTCTCTAAGTGCAATTTTTGCATGCGCTGAAACATCACAACCAAAGAATCCATATCTAAAAGAGTTCTCTGAAAGCGGCAAACTTAATATTCAATTTCCAAAATTCCCTGAACGTAAATGGCCAATGAGCCTCATCAGTTATCCTGTCGAATTTTCTGAACCAGGAATCAAAGCTGAGAATTTAAAATTGACCGACACTGATGGAAAGGAATTGACCTTCCAGCTCTCTGAAAAGAGACAGAGGGATGACGGTTCATTGGCCTTCGCTAAACTGAATTTTGTAGCAGATTTTCCAGCCAATTCCGAACGTTCCTTTGTTCTTAGTAAAGATAAGCATCAATTTAAAAATTCGGCTCTTACTTATGAAAAAGCTGAACAGGTTATTATCATCAATACGAATTCCTTAAAAATAAAAGTCCCGGCTTCGATCGAAAAGCCAAAATCAAAAGGACCTGTTCCGGTTCCAGTTCTTGGAGCTAAATTTGGACAGATCTGGAAAGAAACATCCATGGTATTAGGAGGAAATCTGGAGCTAATATCACTAAGTAGCCTTAAAATTGAAACTGGTCCGTTATACTTAATTCATCAGCTCACTTATAACTTTAAAGGCGGCGGTAAATACACTGTAACGCTAAAATGTATACGTGGCCTGTCTCGCATTGAAATATCAGAAACATTCAAAGGAATTGACACCAATATATCGGAACAATTCTTAAAAGAATTTAAGAATTATTTGAATTATCCGCCAACCATAGATGGACTAAATGAAATCAAAGATTGGATCTTTAAATATGACGGCAAGGTCAGATCTACAGAGAATTCATTTTTCACAAAGCGGTTCAATGAAAATTCCAATGAACTTATCTTTAATGCCTACCGAAAAGCCGAAACCCCATTCCCCTTGTTAACACAAACGGATTGCATTGAACTGGCTGAAACGGCTTATCAACTGCCAGAACATCCTATGAGCAGAGAATGGTTCGATCAGTCCGAAAAAGCACTCAGATCAATACGGAAAAAATCAGGGATATATTCGATCGAGTCGTCCAAAATAAAAACTCTAATTCAATATGTATCCAGCCTCAGAAAGGGAAATGTTAGTAAAAAGATAATAATAGAAAATTCACTAGGAAAACTCAGCAACGGAAGCGTCGCCGTTGGAAAAAGGAACGGGAAACGAATTATTCTAAATGCGGATGGTGCGTTGCTATACCCCTCAAGCGAAAAATCAATGGCAAGAGGTACTATTTTAACCAAAAATAAAAATGGATTTGAATCAATAAACAGAGAGTCTGTTTCGACAAACTACACTAATCTCGGAGATGTTCAGTATGGCAGCGTGACCTTTCCTTACCCAGCCAGCGGACCTCGTGAACGAAGGGTATTACACATTCAAGAACAATACGTAGCAGTCATTGACGATGTGGGAAATGCACCTGCCCGATGGGTATGGAAAGATTCAGGATCCATTCCCCCCATTTTTATTGGAACAAGTTATAACCAAAACTTACAAATTATAAGTGATCAGGATAATGAAATGTTCCTAGAGGGAGAAGCGGCAGCAGTCAGTGGCATAGGAATAATAGCAAACGGAACAAAAATTCAGGTGCATGGAAAGACGCCTAAACCAGGCCTACAGACATCCCCTGGCCCTGTCCTGAACTCGGCCTTCATTGAAACAAATAATGGGATGGACCGCATCTTTGCCGGAAAGGACGGACAAAATAAAACACTAAGTGGAAAAAATTGGGCAGTCGATGCAATGACCGCTCTCATTAGAGACTTAGATAATAACAGCAAAGAAATAGCTGTTATAGGGAACCATCAAAATAAAAGACACAGGATCGCTTCAGAGCACATGACACTTGATATTGAAGGCAATCTCGTTTCCGCCTCTGCAAGATACAAAGTGCCCAAAGAAAAAAGCACCAGAGATCCAGTAATTTTTCCGACCTCAGGAAAATACAATGCTCCTGACGGAGCCACATTAAGGATCAACTTCGGGAAACCTTTCACTGTAAAAGAAAAATCAAAAAATAGACTCTTGGCCTTCTGGAAATTTGATGAAGGCAAAGGCACTGAAGTGACCAATATCAAAAATCCTGAACAAAAAGGAGAACTATTCGACAAGAAAAACAAGCCAGTATGGACAAGAGGTATCGGATTCGGCAATGGGACGGCCATCTCACTCAGAAAAGAAAGCCACATTAACACTCTCTTCGACCAAGACATTAATGGAAGTAACAGCATTGCTGTATGGGTAAAAACAAAAGGTCATGGACTACTTTTAAATAAAATAAAAACAGAAAACGGAAAATTTGCAAACCATTCACGCACAATCCAAATCACTCAAGAAGGAAAGGTCAGAGCCACCTATTATGGAGATAATCCGTTCGTGATAGAAAGTACTGAACCGATAAATGACGATCAGTGGCATCATATCGCCTGGGTAAATGAAGAAGAATACGACGAAGGGACCAGTGATCAATTAGCAAATAAAAATACACTGTTTGTCGATTCTAAAATTGCAGGTACTAAACTAATTAAAAGAGCAATAAATGACAAACTTCTGAACGCCCCGTTAAAGTTGGGTGGTCAAATTACAGCCAAGAGCACGGATGGAAAAATCACTACAATCACTGGTCTGAATGGGTCTCTTGATAATCTAAGAATTTACAATTTCCCAATTACCCAAAAACAAATTCATGGATTTACTATGGTAGGACTGATGCGTTCACCTCTCGCAATCACATCAGAACCGCAAAAAATGATACGGGTGGGTCAAGAATTTGAATATGCTCTAGAATATACCGGGGGAGGGCCTTTTGTACGTTTCACATTTAACAATGTCCCTAAGTGGGCAAAAATAGAGGGGCGTATCATAGGAACTCCCACATCAAAGGATCTGGGTCTCAGCAAACCAATAACCATCGTAGGAATGAGTCCTTGGGGCCCGGGTCAGCAAAGGTTCTCGGTCAGCGTTCAACCTCCTCTCGTTAAGAGGGACTGGAAAATCCAAGTGAACGGTCGACCAATTCTAACTCGTTACAATGGACTCGGGGTTGAGGCAACTCTCCCGCCCGGGGCAGGAAACTGGAAATTAACTAAAGACAAAACACCTCTAAGACCTCCTCTAATTTTAAAAGTCGAAAACTTGAAATCAGGAATCAGCGTACAAATTCGAGGCACTCCCGGTGTGACCAAATACTCAATCGAAAGCAGTAAGGATGGAGGCAAAGTTTGGAGCAGTGTTAGTAAATCCACAGGTTTAAAACAAGTAATCCTTCCACTTAAAAATGGCAATTATCTTCTGCGAGCAACAGCACTTCCAACCGCTGCTCGTCCAATTCAATCTGAACCAATAGAACTGAACTTGTCTGAAGATCCGCCCGAGGCCCCTGGACGCCCCGAGGTCACTCCGCTCAAAGGTTCGGTACGTCTAAAATGGGAAACTCAAATAGGTGCGAATGAATACAAGGTCTATCGACGAGAAAAAGGGAAACAAAATTGGGCAATTATTTATTCGGGTCGATCCCAAGGATTCGTAGACAAAAATGCAAAAGCAGCAACTGCTAAATTCTCAAAACCAGGATACAAAACAGGAGCCAGTTCCGATATGAACGATATAGTCATTTATGAATACTGCGTCACTGCGTCAGACAAGAACGGAGAAAGCCCTAAATCCGAAATAACAAACACTGACCCTAGGAACTGGTAAAAGAACAATGAAGTTTAATAACGCCCACTACTCTTAATACCCTTATAATCAGAGACATTATCAAACCCTCATTTTATACAATATGCCCATCAAATTCCTACACACCCGCATAAGGGTCAGCAACATTGATCAATCCATAGAGTTCTATGAAAAGATGGGCTTCAAGCTCACAAAGAAGAATGACAAATCCCCTGCTGGAAATCAACTTGCCTTCCTTGAACTTGATGCAAGCGAACACTTTCTAGAACTCTGCTACTCTCCTGACTTTGAAGTGAATTTTCCAGAAGATCTAATGCATACTTGCGTAGGAGTTGAGGACATCATTGGATATTGTGACCGACTGGAGAATCAAGGCATCGAAATTTGGCCAGATGAATGGCGAGAGAAATTCTTAGACGACGAGTCAAGGATGGCCTTCGTGACAGACCCTGATGGATATGAAGTTGAAATTCTGGAACGTCAATAATGATGAATAGCTGACGAGTAAATTGTCAGCACCATAATGTTATTTCTTCTTCCATTAGTAAGTGCAATAATTTACCCATTTGCCAGCATCTTCCTTAAGAGGTCACTCAACGAAGGATGCGGCATCTTAAGGTCCGCATTCATTTCAAACATGGCACTCTTTGGTGTCTTTTTATGTGCTCTTCCTTTCAATGATAAGTCGCCTGAATGGGAACACATTAGCTGGGCGCTAATAGCGGGAATGTGTTTCTTCGGTGGGCAGGTGTTTACATTTTTGGCAATCCGTTCCGGTGACGTATCAGTTCAAGCCCCACTAATGGGGGTGAAAGTAATCTTCGTGGCGCTTTTCTCCTATGCTATTAGACCCGAAGAAGTCCCACCCCTAATATGGATCGGTTCAATATTGGCCGCTGCAGCTATTTTTCTCTTGGGAGGAGCCACAATTAAAAGTTTCAAAGAAAATAGCCGAACAGTTTTCTGGTCACTTATTGCTTGCGCTTGCTTCGGTGGCAGTGACACCTTGGCGGGATATAGGAGTCAAGAATTTGGCCCTATTCCCTTCATAGTAGTCATGGTTTCAGTAGTAGCTTGTTGCTCACTTTTTTTCATACCTTTCTTCTCAGGACCACTTAAAACTTGCCCCAAGAGTGCTCTAAAATTTGCTGCGCTCGGAGGAATCATCATCGGCATCCAAGGAATGATCCTCAATTTATCATTGGCATTTTTTGGTAAGGCTACTCCGATGAACATTATTTATTCTACAAGAGCATTATGGGGCGTCTTAATTATTTGGTTCTTAGGTAACGCATTAGGAAACAATGAAGCAGCACTGCAAGGTAACCGAATCATGGCCAAGCGCTTTGCCGGAGCCCTACTACTTAGCAGTGCAGTTATCATGGTATTCATTTAAAATGTTCGCTTATCAAAAATAAAATGTTTATAAAATGAATTAATAATTTTCAGCGAACATAAATGAAATCACACGAGGTAATAAAAGAATCCTGCAAAAAAAGAGGCATCAAAAAAATCGCATCTGATGTAGGAATATCAACCTCTTTACTCTATAAATGGAGCCAGCCACCAGAAGCCTCTGGAAGTGGTAGCAAGAACCCACTGGACCGTATGATTAATCTCATGCAAGCTGCAAATGATCCTCAAATGATTAGTTGGATCTGTGAACAGGCTGGCGGTTATTTTGTTAGAAATCCAAATGACAAAGAAGAAGGCGATTATGAGGTTATGCCCGCAACAAATGAAATAGTTTCGCAATTCTCTGCTCTACTCTCTGAAATCAGTAAGGCCGCACAAGATAACGCCATTACTGACAATGAATCAGAACGGATTCGTAAGGTTTGGAATGCACTTAAATCATTCACCGAAGGTTTCGTTAAATGTTGTGAAGAAGGGAATTTTAATAAAATGCTAGAAAGTAAATAGTTGTTCCCTCATTAATTATCAATCATGTTAAAACAACTCGAAGGAAAAATTGCCGTGATAACTGGTGGCGGTTCTGGTATCGGTGAAGCAATCAGTAAAAGATTTTCCTCAGAAGGAGCTGAGGTCATTATTTTGGATGTCGACGAGGAACCCGCAAAAAAAGTTGCGGATTCCATTAACGGGAAATGCTTTCAATGCGATATCTCAGATTCCAATTCGGTCGAAACCGTTTTTAAACAAATTGCAGAAGAGGGATCTCACCCTGACATACTTGTTAACAATGCAGGAATAGCTCATATCGGAAATGCAACGAACACTGATCCCGATGACTTTGATCGAATCATGAGTGTAAACGTAAGAGGGCCTTACCTTTGTATCCGCTCGATAATTCCATCCATGATCAAGAAAGGAGGCGGTTCTATACTTAATTTGGCTTCGGTCGCATCTAATCTTGGTATCCCTGACCGTTTTGCATACTCAACAAGCAAAGGTGCCGTTTATACCATGACTCTTTCTGTGGCTCGGGATTTTATTGAAAAAGGAATTCGCTGCAATTGTCTCTGCCCAGCCAGAGTTCACACTCCGTTCGTTGACAATTACCTTAAGGAAAACTATCCCGGAAAAGAGAAAGAGATGTTCACCCAACTCGAAGCAACTCAGCCCATTGGCCGCATGGCGAAACCTTCTGAAATAGCCTCGTTAGCTACATACATTTGCTCAGACGAGGCTTCCTTTGTCACCGGGTCAGCCTTTGATATCGATGGTGGATTCACTTTATTAAAATAAAAATAACAAATAAAATTAAATGAAATTGATACGCTTTGGCGAACTAGGAAACGAAAGCCCAGGACTTCAACTTGATGATGGCCGTCTAGTAGACACTTCCTCTATCGTGAATGATTATAATGAAGAATTCTTTGCTTCTGGTGAACTAGAGAAACTTCAAGAATGGGCATCCGCTAACGCCAATAGTGCAGAACAAATCAGTACAGACCATAGGATCGGATCACCCATTGCAAGGCCAAGTAAAATGATATGCATCGGACTCAATTTTAGTGATCATGCTGCAGAAACAGGAGCAGAAACACCCGAAGAACCAGTCATTTTCAGTAAAGCCACTTCGGCCCTTAACGGCCCCTTCGACAATATAGTCATTCCAAAAGGAAGCGAGCAAACAGATTGGGAGGTAGAACTTGCTATTGTTATAGGTAAGCATGCTTCGTATATCAGCGAATCGGAGGCTGAAGATTATGTTGCAGGCTATGTTCTACATAATGATGTCAGTGAACGCTCCTTTCAGAAGGACAGAGGTGGACAATGGACAAAAGGGAAAAGCTCCGACACTTTCGCTCCGCTGGGCCCTTTCATGGCCACTAAAGATGAAATTCCCGATACAGACAATCTAGCAATGTGGTTAACGGTAAATGGTGAAAAAATGCAAGATGGCAATACGTCAAATCTCATATTCAATGTCCCTCATGTAGTCAGTTACTTGAGCAATTTTATGTCCCTCTTGCCTGGAGACGTCATATCCACAGGAACTCCAGCGGGTGTCGGCATGGGCATGAGCCCGGAAAGATACCTCAAGCCCGGAGATGTCGTCGAACTTGGAATCGACGGGCTAGGTTCTTCAAAACAAAACGTTGTAGCCTACAGTAATTAACAACGATATGGACCTGCAATTAAAAGATAAAAAAGTTGTCATCACGGGCGGAGCTAAAGGGATTGGAGCGGCAATTGTTAAATCTTTCGCAGCAGAAGGTGCCATCCCAATTATTCTGGGTCGAAATCCACAAGAAGCTGAAACCCTGGTTTCAGAAATCGGAACTGGCCATTCTTATCATGTTGAATTGACTGATCTTAATGGGATCCAAATAACGGCCAATAAAATCAGTGCCGACATTGGCCCTATTGATATTCTAATAAACAATGCCGGAGTCAATGATGGGGTATCAATAGAAGATGACCCTTCAATATTTATTCATTCACTTGAAAAAAATCTAATTCATCCCTTTGCCCTCCTTCATCACTTTCTTACCGACCTAAAATCAACCAAGGGGAATATAATTAATGTAGGATCTAAGGTCGCAGTAACGGGACAGGGTGGAACTTCTGGATACGCTGCTTCAAAAGGTGGTATCAATGCACTGACCAGAGAATGGGCTCTGGACCTCGCTCAATATGGGATAAGAGTAAACTGCGTTGTTCCTGCTGAAGTCATGACTCCTCTTTACGAAAACTGGCTAGCCAAAAATCCGGAACCCACGAAAGCTAAAGAGGCAATCGAATCTATAATTCCACTCGGTCAAAGATTTACTGAGGCAGGAGAAATCGCAGATACGGTTGTTTTCCTTGCATCCATAAAATCGGCACATACTACTGGACAAATTATATATCCTGATGGCGGGTACACCCACTTTGACAGGGCCTATAAAGGGAAAAAGGATAAACCTCAATGATTGAAAAGAAAGACACCCTCATCATCGGAGGAGGCATTATTGGGCTTGCAACTGCCTATCACCTTAGCAAAATCCTGCCTAAAAAAAATGTCATCATCCTAGAAAAAGAAAATGAGATAGCCTCTCACCAAACCGGTAATAATTCCGGAGTCATCCATTCAGGTATTTATTATAAGCCTGGATCACTAAAAGCGATTAATTGTCGCAAAGGTAAACGAGCACTTGAACGTTTCTGTAAGCAGGAGGGAATACAATTCGAGACATGCGGAAAAGTCATTGTCGCAACCGATGAGCGAGAACTGCCAGCAATGCATAGCATACTCGAACGCGGAAAGAAAAATGGTGTGAAGTGCAGACTCATTGACGAATCTGAATTATCCGAATTAGAACCTCACGCAGCGGGCATAGCAGGAATTCATGTTCCTGAGGCAGGAATCGTCAACTATCGTCAAGTATGTTCTGTTCTAGCTGAAAAAATTAAAATCGCAGGAGGACAAATTTTAACCGGGGAAAGAGTGAACTTCATCACTCCTGACCAGAAATCAGTATCAGTCCAAACTAGTTCAGGAAAAGAATTTTTAGCTGAAAGAGTAGTAAACTGCGGTGGACTTTATTCAGATCACATAGCAGACAAGGCGGGCGCAAGACCACCCATGAAAATTATTCCGTTTAGAGGAGAATATTATGAACTTAATGAAAACGCTCGCGGACTAGTTAAAAATTTAATCTATCCAGTACCTGACCCTAATTTTCCTTTTCTCGGAGTTCACTTTACTCGAATGATTAATGGCGGCGTCGAATGTGGCCCCAACGCTGTTCTTGCGTATGCAAGAGAAGGATACTCTAAGTTCAAAATCAATCCCAGCGAACTGATCGAATCTCTAACTTATCCAGGATTCCTTCGCCTAGCTGCAAAATTTTGGAAAACAGGACTGGGGGAAATGTGGCGCTCTGCGAGTAAGCGTGCCTTTGTTAAAGCATTGTCACGTCTGGTCCCGGAAATTAAAACTGAACACTTATGCTCTGCACCGGCAGGAGTAAGAGCTCAAGCTGTAAGTTCTAATGGATCAATGGTCGATGATTTCTATTTTTCAAGGAACGGTAATATTCTAAACGTCTGTAACTCACCTTCCCCAGCCGCAACTGCTTCACTTAACATTGCAAAGGTGATTGGAGAACATCTTAATTAATTAAATCAAAAAGCCTCAATTACCGGCAAACAAAAGGGAACCATTGAATTTTACTTATTAACTTATGCCTGAAGTAGAAACAATAACCTATCCTCATGAAAAGCTTAGCGAGTTCTCTAAACTAACTTTTCAACATTTCGGCATACCTGAAAAAGAAGCTGAACTAGCTTCTGAAGTCCTCTCAATGAGTGATTTAAGAGGGATCGATTCTCATGGCGTCGCGAGATTGCACACTTACTTTGACATGCTAGAGAAGGAACGGATAAATCCAGTCCCTAAAATTAAAATAGTCAGGGAGTCTGCATCAACAGCAACGGTTGACGGCGATAACGGTTTAGGATTAGTCGTAGGTCCAAAAGCGAATGAAATTGCAATGAACAAGGCTCAAGAAGTCGGCAGCGGATGGGTGAGCGTTCGTAACACCAATCATTACGGAATCGCTGGTTACTATGTCATAAAAGCATTGGAAAGAGACTTGATCGGGTGGTCTATGACAAATACAACGAAGCTAGTAGCCCCACTATGGGGAGCAGAAAGAATGCTCGGCACAAATCCAATAGCAGTTGCATTTCCGGGAAAAAAAGAGCCTCCAATAATTATTGATTTAGCAACTTGCGCAGCCGCTTACGGAAAAATTGAGATTGCTCATCGAAAAGAACAAATGATTCCAGAAGGCTGGGCCATTGACTCTGAGGGAAATAATACTAACGATCCCGATAAGATGATTAACGGAGGAGCTCTTCTCCCTCTCGGATCGGATAGAGAAAAAGGCGGGCACAAGGGGTACGGGCTCGCAGTAATGGTCGATTTTCTCTGCGCTGTTCTTAGTGGCGCTAATTGGGGACCTTTCACTCCGCCATTCGCCTTACAACAAGAAATCCCAAAGCGAAGCGTAGGAAAAGGAATCGGACATTTCTTTGGTGCTATGAAAATAGATGCTTTTATAGATCCTGATGAGTTCAAAACTCAAACGGATGACTATATCCAAACACTAAGAGCAACCTCACCTGCCCCAGGAACTGACGGGCCAATAATCCCAGGAGATCCTGAAAGAGAAGCTGAATCAATCCGGTCAAAGCAAGGAATCCCGCTCGTGTTGCCTGTAGTTGAAGAATTACGGGATATTTCGAAGAGGACAGGCATACCTTTCGATTAATTTGCTTGGAACAACTTCCACTGTCAGATTAAAGAATATCTTACAATTTAATCCAAAGATTCAATTAATGAGTTCTTTGGCTGACATTATTATATTACATTCATACCATGTCTGAGATTCCAAACATTCTAGCCAATCGCTATGCCACCGAATCCATGAGGGCAATCTGGTCACCTGAAGGCAAAGTCATTCTTGAACGCGAACTATGGATAGCTGTAATGAAAGCCCAAGCAGAACTTGGCCTTGAAATTCCTGAAGATGACATCCTCTCTTACGAAAAGGTTAAGAACGATGTAAATATTGCTTCGATCATGGAGCGTGAACGCATCACTCGTCATGATGTGAAGGCTCGAATAGAAGAATTCTGCGATCTTGCAGGTTGCGAACACATTCACAAAGGAATGACCAGCCGAGACCTTACCGAAAATGTCGAACAGATTCAAATTTACCGCTCACTAAAAGTAATACAATCCAAGGCAGCTGCAGCATTGATCGCAATCAGCCTTAAGGCGCGAGAATGGAAGGACCTATACATATCTGCACGAACACATAATGTTGCCGCACAAACCTCTACGATGGGCAAACGAATGGCAATGTTTGGAGAAGAATTACTCGGAGCCTTCTTCGCACTCGAATCAACAATTGAATCTTATCCTGCACGCGGCATAAAGGGAGCCGTAGGAACTCAATTAGATCAGCTCGCACTATTCAAAGATGACACCGACAAGGTATCCATGTTAGAACAGAAAGTCGCATCCCACCTTGGGATTTTAAAAATATCAACAAACGTTGGGCAAGTGTACCCGAGATCGCTTGATCTTAGAGTCATATCAACTTTGGCAGAACTTTCCTCGGGGCCTTCAAGTTTCTGCAATACGCTACGTCTCATGGCAGGACATGAACTGGCAGGCGAAGGCTTCGCAAAGGGACAGGTCGGCTCATCAGCCATGCCTCACAAAATGAACGCTCGATCATGTGAACGGGTTAACGGATTCAATGTCTTACTGAAGGGGTACCTTACAATGGCAGGCTCTTTGTCTGGCAATCAATGGAACGAAGGTGATGTCTCATGTTCGGTAGTCAGACGGGTAATGTTACCCGATGCTTTCTTTGTTGCCGATGGTCTATTTGAAACTTGCCTAACTATCTTGAATCAAATGGAAGTGTACCCTGACGTTATCAATAATGAAAATGAACGCTACCTCCCATTCCTGACAACTACTACATTTCTGATGGAATGCGTAAAGGAAGGCACAGGAAGAGAAAAAGCTCACGAATTAATAAAAAAACATGCCGTCGCTGCTCTTCAAGCATTGCGTTCAGGGGAAGCGAGAGAAAATGATCTCATCGATCGCCTATCCAATGATGATGGACTGAAAATTTCTAAAGACAGACTCAACGAATTACTTAGCGCCGCCGCGAGTAGGGCCGGAGCTGCGGGAGCCCAAATCGAAGAATTTCTCAATTCGATAGAAGAAATAAAAACTAGATACCCAGATTCGATTAATTATTCACCGGGATCAATTTTATAACTTAATCTTACTAGGATATCATTTCATTCTATTCCACGGAAATCATAACAAATTAACCTAGGCACAGTATTATCAACAAAGCCCTTGGTATGCTGACATATGTAGAGTAATCCACGGTGAATAACAGGCAATGCCCAGGACTGTTCCGCAACAAACAACTGAGACTTTGACACGACTTTCACCCCCTTAGGTGAGATTTTAAGCTCGGCAAAGACTCCATCCTCGCCCAAAGCAAAAACGCGCCCAGCACAATTCAGTAAACTCCCACGAAAGAAGCTGAGAGTTAAATCCCTGCCTTGAATGTTTTGTTGATACCGCATGTCATCTTTCCAAAGAATTTCTCCATCCTTAATCCTAGCGCACTTGAACTGAACATCAGGTTTGTTCCGCCCGGCAAAACCATAGATGTGATCCTTAATAACTAATGGAGTCATCCAGTGCATACCAAACCATCTTTCATTCCAGACAGGAATAGCATTTAATTTATCATCAAATTCAAGAAGAGCTCCTCCCTTACCGTAACATTCAGACAAAAATACAAATCTCTCATCAATCACTACAGGAATCGATGCATTTACTGACTCAAATTTATCAGCCCGCCAGGGGAATCTGTGAAATAGCTTACCATTAGTTGGATCAAGAACCAACAAACCACCCTTAGCAGGACGACTCTCCCCTCCGGCCAAAACCAAAAGAACTTCCTTCCCTCTGATCTTAGCAACTAACGGGGAAGAATAACTCGCTCCCCACTCATTCATATGCCTCCAAATTTCTTTCCCGCTTTTCCTATCAAAAGCAGCCACACACACTCTCTTCCCTTCTGTATTTTTTGAACCTCCCACATTCACTATTACAAGATTTTTCCACACGAATGGCTGAGGCCCATAACCAAAAAATCCAAGTTTATACCCATATTCTTTCTGCAAGTCCCGGTGCCAAAGCGGCTTACCAGTCATAACTTCAACTGACCTTATCTGACCAGTAACACCTGCAATTATTAATATCTCCTTATCAATCACAGGTGAGGCTCGTGGACCATTAGAAAATCCATACCGGTCTCGATACTCGACAGGATACTTGAATCGCCATTTTAACTTACCTGTTTCCGGGTCACGGCACTCAAGCCGCTCATTACCATCAGACAGATCAAAACTAAAAAGACGACCATCAACAATTGTTGGTGCAGCATACGTCTCTCCCCTTTCCAATTCCCAAACAACTTTAGGACCCTTCTCAGGCCAACTCTTCAAAAGTTTGGACTCCTTGGACGTTCCATTATGGTGTGGACCCAAAAATCTTGGCCAATTCTCAGTGACCGCACCCTCCGGAAGAGGATTTGGCTTATTTTGAAAACTCAACCGCTCGTCAGCTATGACATAATTGAGAAAAAAGAACAAATAAACACAACATCCTATCCAGTTCATAAAGTTAATTTCCTACGAACTTTCGAATCAATCAAGCAGGTAAGCTTGCACCGATCGAATACTTAAGCGATTCTTGGAGCTGTGAAAGCCATCATCTGCGAGAAACCCGGAAAATTTGAAGCAATTGAAGTTCCTGAACCTACCCCATCTGAAAGCGAAGTCATTCTTAGAATCCGCAAGATAGGTATTTGCGGCACGGATTATCATGCTTACAAAGGGAATCAACCATTTTTCAGTTATCCGAGAATACTAGGGCATGAAATATCAGCAGAGATAGCAGAGGACATGGCAGGATTCAAGACCGGCGAACCAGTAGTTCCCGTCCCTTATCTTCACTGTGGTCATTGCAAAACATGTAAGGAAGGAAAAACAAACTGCTGCCCTAACATACAAACGATGGGAGTGCACGTTGATGGAGGAATGCGGGAGTTCATGCCTGTACCGGCAATGAATGTTATCCACGCAGATGGCCTCACTCACGAACAAATTGCCACGGTCGAATGTTTAGCCATTGGAGCGCATGCTGTCCGCAGGTCATCTCTTCGAAAAGGTGAATGGGTAGCGGTTGCCGGTACCGGACCAATAGGAATTGGAATTCTACACTTTGCACAAATTGCTGGAGCAAGAACAATAGCAGTGGATGTGAATGACGAAAGGCTAGAATATTGCAAAAATGTTATTGGTGTAGATCATTGCGTAAACGCAATCGAAGAACCTATAAATGCATTAAAAAAAATCACAGATGGTAATTTGCCTGATTCTGTGTTCGATGCCACTGGATCACCCGCAGCAATTGAAAACGCCTTTGAATATGTGGGACATGGGGGCCGTTTAATTCTCGTCAGTATCGTGAAAGGAAAAATATCATTCGAAGATCCATTATTCCATGCAAGAGAAATGTCACTATTAAGTAGCCGCAACGCCACTCATGAGGACTTTTCAAACGTAATGGATGCTCTCCGCAATAAACATATTGATATCAATCCTTTTGTAACTCACCGATGCAACTTTGGACAAGTACCTGAGATTTTCGAAAGTTGGAGCGACCCTAGCTCAAGAGTTATCAAAGGCATGGTGTCCCTTTGAAAATTGATTAACTTATTCGGTTCAAGCTCACCTATGTTAAGCAAAACGTTAGAGCAAAAACACCTTACTCCTCCAAAATCATCAAGGATTCGAATTCTTCAATAATGAAAATATAAGATCTGAACGGGAGGTATTTTTCTTAAAAAAGCTATTGAAAGAGGAAACTAGTATGAAATCCATGACTTTATTCGTCATAATAACTGTTTCCCAAGGGGATATTGTAACGTTTCAGCCACATTATTAATGGCATTTTGCGATTCTGGAGCTATTTTATCCATACCCCATTCTTAATGGATCCTCGTATTATATGAGGATCTGGAAATCCTCATGATCCCTCAAACTCAATCGGCAACTGCCGAAGAATCCAATAAATTGGCTTCTTCCGCATTACCACGCTTGCAGGTGGATGCAGGGCCTTCGAGAAAAGACGTTAAGGACAAGATAATTGAACGCTTTGAGCAAAAGTACATTATACACCCAAACCTAGTACCCAAGATACGTGAATACATAAAACCGTTCTGTATTGCGGACCCTAATGGAAAAGGTGAGATACCAGAGTATTCAGTCACTACACTTCAACTGGACACTCCGACCATGGATCTAGCTTTGGCAAAAGAACGTAAAACCTACGCCAGATTTAAACTTCGGATCCGGACCTATGGCAAAGGTGGTAGTGCTCCCGTTTTCTTGGAACTAAAAAGGAAAGTAGGAGGAGTCATTATTAAGAGCAGAGCAAAAATGACAATGGAACAATACAAGGGTGATAATGATGGACTCCCAATTGTTTTAAATCCAGAACAATGCAAATTACTCAATAACCCCGTCGACAATCACTACTTTCTGGAATTTGCACGAATCGCAAGAAGGGTCGGGGCCAAGCCAAAGATGCTCATAAGATATATTCGCGAAAGTTACTTCGGAGCTAATGATGATTATGCACGTCTCACTTTTGACCGGAGAATCACTTACCGACCAACAAGAAATTGGACGATTCCAGGCATTGAGGATTCAAAAGGGTGGCGGCCAATGGATTCACAGGTAGGACTTAATCGCCCTTTTGCTGGCTACATTTTTGAACTCAAGGCAATGCGGGACGCTCCCCGGTGGATGCTGGAACTGGTTGAAAGGTTCAATCTAACGACGACTGGTTTTTGCAAGTATGCCACTGCCTGGAGACTAGAAACACTGTTCAGAGGATTTGAGTATGACTGCGCTTCACAAAATACAACCCCAACAAATAACAGTATTTAAAATACCAGAACTTAAATTTCCAAACAACACGAGATAAATTTAACCAACATGGAATCCTTCTTAACAGCCTTAGGCGCAAATCGAGAACTCACGGCAATGGGCGTGCTATTTTCATTGAGTGTCAGCTTTGTTCTGGGCTTGGTATTGGCAACAGTATATCGCTGGACGCATCAGAGCTTCTCATACGCACGTTCCTTCCTCCACACCATGGTACTGGCCACTATAGTCATTACCGTCATGATCATGGCGATTGGAAACAACATGGCAAGGGGATTGGGAATCATGGGAGCCATGGCATTCGTGCGATTCAGGACACCCATCAGAGACCCCAGAGACATCATCTTTCTATTTGCTTCCCTTTCGATCGGAATCGCATCTGGAGCACAGCAGTATGAAGTCGCAATCATTGGCACTCTATATTTCTGTTTCACTGCAATATTTCTAAGCTGGTCACCGTTCGCTTCTCGTCGAGAATTCGAAGGGCTTTTAAGATTCATGCTTCCACCTGAATCACCATCACATGAACATCTTCAAACGGTCTTCGGTAGGTATGCCAGTTCCACGGAAATGGTAGCAATGCGCGAAGCCATACAGGGAGAAGTTCAAGAACATTCTTATCAAATACGATTAATAGACCCTTCATATAAGACAGATCTCGTAGACGCCTTATCAAAGCTTGATGATATCTCCGAAGTTAGCCTTGTAATGCAACGCACAACTGTCGAAATTTAATAGATCCATGAGTAATAACATTCCCAACGAAATTAAGCTCAAGAAAACTTCAACTTACCGAGCACGTAAGATCTTTGAAAAATGGCCACTCTTAGTTTGGCTTGCCGTATTGGGTCTGGTCCTATATCTATACTCGCAAAGAGGGGTCGAGGTAAGGATCAATGGAATGGTAACTGCGCACACAGAAGAAATATCCGCTCTAGAGGACGGAGTCATTCTTAAGGTTTTTGTTAAAGAAGGAGAAAAAGTGTCGAAGGGGCAGAAATTAATTGCCCTAGATCCTTCTCTCATACAGAAAGAAATCGATGACTACAAAGCGAACCTTCCCTTTTTAAGGGCAGACATGGAAAGAAAATTCAAAGCAACTCGTTTTGGAATCAATGCTGACATACAAAGAGCCAAATCGCAGAAGGCCAGCGCCGAGTCTCGACTCGAAACGGCCAAGAGAAGTGCTGATCTAATTAAAAATAATGTAGAAAATCAGCTCAGCTTGCAAAGTGAATTAGATGCAGCTCTTAGTAAAATTGACGCCATTCAAACTGAATTAACGACTCATGCCAAATCCATTGAAGCCCTCAATGCAGATTTGAAAGAAGCTGATCGGCTTATTACAAAAGTAGACGGTGTTAATCTTCCTGAAGAAATTCTAGTCCTTAAAGAGAGACTAAAAAATAAAACGCTCGTCGCTCCTGGCGAAGGAACGATTTTCAAACTCAATAAATTGGGAGGCGTTACAAAATTAGGAGAGTCTATCCTGACCATTAATCTTACAAGCCCAAATAATGTTCCCGCCAAAACGATAAGAGGACTCATCCCTCAGGATCAAAACCCCGAAGAACTTTCAGAGGATCAAGTCGTATGGGTCAGTCAAAGAAAAAATAAGCCAATCGCTTACAAAGCAAAAATTATTACTGTTTCCCCCAGCATCGAAGCGTTACCAAATTACGGATCACCTATAGACGGACAATATATTAGGGGCCGAGTATTTGTGTGCGAACTACCAGATGATTTTGAAGACTTATTGCCCGGTACCGGCGTGCATGTGCACATAAAGGAGCCAGGCTCATTTAATCTCTGGAACTTTGGAAAAACCCCGGTCAAAGCTGCCAGTAACTAATAAACAACCGTCACTTTTAATCTTAGCAACCGCCTAAACTGTATTAAAGCAGTTACAAGATTGTTAGAGATTCCAGATACGACTTCAATAATGCAAAGCCTCAAAAATAAAATAACGCAGCATTCTTTGTTGTTTTTGATGGTTTTATTTGGATTATTGCAAATTCAAAATGGCAAAGCAGAGACGGAACAAGAAAATGCTGGTGATGTAGGTTTATCTGAACTCATTGCTCTTGGCCTAAAAAATAATCCTCGCCTCATTTCGTTGCGTGGTGCAATCACCATTGCCGAAGCTCAAAAAAAAGTAGCTCGGGACTGGCCCGATCCCCAAATAAGATTTCGGAAAAATTGGGGGAGCAATGGAATTCCTGCACCTTTTACTGAAACAAGAACTGAAAGCTACACTCAGCAAGTGTCGAGGACGGAAATCAACGAGGACGGACAAGAAAAGAAAAGTATTTCCGAAGAAACTGTAAACCGCAATATCTCTAAAACGATAACAGAAGGTAGCAACAAAACGGTAACCGAAGAGACAATCGAAGAGCATTCAGAGGAAAATATTACTATCCTGCCAAATCCAGAGATCTTCGAGCCTGGAGGCACTAAAACAGACACCCGTGACATGATTCGTAACGGAACTGAAACCGATTTTCACGACACGAATCCATTTGCCGATGAAGAAGATACTCAGCTACAATTTCGTCTTTATGTTCCTCATCCAGGAATTCGCAAGGCGCGATTAGCACGAGCCGAACAAGGGGTCAAACTTGCCAGAGCGGTCGCCCTGAATCAAGAACGTGATGTCGTCATTAAAATAAGAGAAGAATACGAACAGCTACAATACCTCAAAGCTCAAATCGAATTGCTTGAGTTGGAACAAGCCGCCGCCAAGTCATATTCTGAAATTCAAAGCAAAATGCTCAGTAGCGGCCTGATAACAATCGATAAAATTGAATATGTCGGCAATGAGGACCTTTCAGTGGAGGGGGCACAAATTGAATTTAATTCCCAAAGAGATAATCTTGCTGCTCGAGTCGGCTTAAAAAACTCCCAAAGAATTCGAATCACTGATAAACTTATTAGTCCTTCAATTGATCTGGACCATACTCATCTCGAATACCTAATAAGAATGTCACTTGCTAATCGGGGCGAATTGACAACTATAAGGGCAAAAGAAAAAATTGCCCAGACATCACTAAATGAATCAAGAGCGAAGAAAATACCTTGGTTTGATTATGTGCAGGCCGGCATAGGAAGGGAAGAAGAAGGAGGGCAAAGAACTGGGGAAAGCTGGGGAATACAGCTGGCAATGTCCGTTCCTTTATTCAGTTGGCTAGGTCATGAAAGTGAAGTGCGTGAAGCTGCCGTCGCATCCTATTATTCGCAAAAAGGAGCCACTCAAACAATTATCACTGCAGAAGTTGTCGCGTCATATGAAAACCTTAAACGTGCAAAGAAATACAGGGACCGGGCGCAAAAACATGCCATAGCACAAAAAGAATATAACACCCAATTCATTGAGCGGATCAAAAATACAGAACGACACAAGCTAGAAAAGATCCGTTTTGAAATCGCACAAAACGCAACAAAAACAACGCAACAACGCCTTGTCGCTGAAAGAACATACAACAAAGCATTACTTCAATTGGAAAAAGCATTGGGCGCATCCCTTGAAAAGGTTTTCACTGCACCCGTAGACGACCATGTTACTGAAAGTGCATTGCCCTCTAAGGGGATTATGATCAAAAATGAGACTTCTAATAAGAGACTCTCCAAGAAAGATGCATCTCCTAAAAGAGCCGACTCTCGCCTTCAAACAAAAAGGAAATTCCCTATAGTCGATAAAGTTCGTTCAGGCTTACGTTCCCTGACTCCCAAGATTTTCAGGAAAAAGAAATAAGAAATTGACCGGCATGAGGGCTTATCAATGGGTTACACTTCTTCTGCTTGACGCGCTGACAATCAATCTGCAAGCCCTCGAAGTAATTGAGGATGACGATATCATTAAGATTCTGGACGGAACAAATGCACTGCTCGTTTATCATAAATCAGAGGTACTCCCACCAAAAGGAAGTGATCCATCTTACAAAAGAAGCGCGTTCATTCACCCATTAAAAACTCCAAAAGGATCGATAGTCACATCGATACATTCAGACGATCATCTCCATCACGTTGGGCTTTGGCATGCCTGGGTAAACACTTCTCACGGGACTCGAAAAATTGATTTCTGGAATCTCAAAAAAAAGGAAGGCACTGTCCGTTATAAAAAAACAATCTCTCTAAATCAAAAGTCAGATAAGAAAGGATTTACAGTTTTACAGGAACACGTCTCAATAAAAGAAGGACAAAAACCAACTACTATTATTGAGGAGTCCTTCTCGATCGGAGTAGTAAAAGAAAAAAATACATACTTTATTGATTATATTAGCGAACAAAAAAATATAACTTCTCAGAATCTGGAACTTCCTGCTTACCGTTATGGAGGGCCAATCGCTTATAGGGGACCAACGAACTGGAATAATGCAAACAGTCAGGTCCTTACTTCAGAAAATAAAAATCGCAGTAACGGACATGCTACACGTGGAAAATGGTGTGCTTTTTCAGGACCAACTAATAATGGCAATGCACTAGTGGCCATTCTCTGTCATCCTGCAAATCATGATGCTCCACAAAGAATGCGCATATGGCCCGCATCGAGTCATGATGGAGCAATTTTCTTTAATTATGTGCCAGCACAAGAAAATCCTTGGAAGTTAATACCTAAAGAATTGAATAAATTTAGGTATAAAATCATTATATCTGACTCAAAAATGGACAAGAAAATGATCGAATCAGCATGGCTGAAATATGCCGACGAATGAGCTTTTTCTTACTTATCGTTAAGTGAGGATTAAAATTAAGTCCGATTGCCCACTTCAAGGGCCTGGAAAATAGGAAATTAAATATAAATTTTAATTTCTGATCTTCTTGCCAAGGAAATAAAATTACGTAACGTTCAAGTCCTTAATGAGCCTAGCAGCAGAAAAGAATCCAAAGGAAGGTGAGACGAACGACTTAAGTGATGCGATCATTCGCCTCGCCGGTAATTCTCAGGACGGCATACAAACTATCGGAGGATTTCTTGCACGCCTAGCAGGAAGAAGCGCACAGGAAGTCATGACTTACATGACTATCCCTTCAACAATCAGCGGTGGAGCATCTATCTTTCAGGTTCGAATCGGTTCTGGTGAAGTTCTTTCTCCAGGTGATGACGCTGATTTTCTGGTCGCTTTTTATCAGGACAGTTATGAGAATCACATTAGCTCGCTTCGTGATGGAGGAGTCTGCTTATATGACAGTGATCATGTCGAACCTGATACTGATGATAAAAGAGTTATCTATGTTGGTATACCTATGACATCAACAACCGTCGAGGCCATTGGGGGCTCAGCACGAGACAGGGGGAAAAATATTTTTGTTCTAGGTTTATTAACCAATCTCTTCGAATTAAATAGAGAAAAGCTAGTCACCATCATTGAAACGCAATTCAAAAGAAAACATGAAAGTGTATTGCGCAATGCAATGTTGGCCTTCGATTCAGGATACGCATATGAAATCGGCCAAATCCATGATCACAATTATTCGTTTCAGCCAGGAGCAGCTGGAGAAGGAAATCGCATTACTACTGATGGAAACACAGCATTAACTTATGGCCTTCTCGCAGCCGGGGTAAGGTATGGTGCAGGTTACCCTATAACTCCATGGTCCTCGATTATGGAAACTTTACGGTCTGAACTTCCTAAATATGGCGGCATCTTTCTACAATCAGAGGATGAGCTAGCAGCCATTGCCTCCACCGTCGGATTCGCTTATGCTGGCCATGTCGCAGTGACTGGAAGTTCGGGGCCTGGCCTGTCATTAAAAATGGAAGCTCTCGGATATGCCTCCATGGCTGAACTTCCTCTCGTCGTCATTAACGTTCAACGCGGAGGTCCATCGACAGGACTTCCAACTAGTGTAGAACAGAGCGACTTGATGCAAGCCATTTACGGAAGCCATGGGGATACACCACGTGTTGTTATTGCCCCAAAGGATGTTGAAGATTGTTACTACACCGCCATCGAGGCATGCCGCATCGCTAAGAAATTCAGCACTCCAGTCATCATTTTATCGGATCAGTCACTTGCGACTCGGATCGAGGCATTCCCAGAACCAGACCTATCCGATATCAGGGAACCAGAATTGGATCTTGAACCTCGAGGTGAAGAATTCCTACCCTACCCCCTCGAATCCGAAACTAAGCATGCTCCCCCAGGTACTAAAATGCTAACCGGAAAGTATCCAGTCGTCACTGGACTCGAACACGATGAATGGGGCCACCCAAGCTCAAATCCTGAGCTGCATCAAAAAATGACGAACCGCAGAAGGAACAAGTTAAAAAGATTGGCCTCAACATTATCTGCGCCTGAAGTTTATGGGCCAGAAGAAGGTGATGTGCTACTAATTGGCTGGGGATCAACTTGGGGCCCTATCCGTGAGGCCGTAGATACAGCTTTAAAGAATGAGCAACAATTATCGGCTATTCATCTTCGGCATATACACCCTATGCCTGATGGCATTGATGATATAATTGAAAAATTCAATAAATCGATCGTTATCGAAATGAATGACGAAGGATTATACGGATACGGACAACTTGCTACACTCCTGCGCGCTCGTTATGCAAACCCAAATATACACAGCATCACTAAAACGGATGGCCTCGGATTTAAAATTCGTGAAATCATTGCAGGGATCGAAAATATTACTGGCCAGTAATTCATACTAACAAAAAATTCACCATGTCTTCTGTTACTCCAGCTGATCCCGAAAAACTGACAAAAAAACAATTAAAAGCAGATCACCCTACTTGGTGTCCAGGATGCGGGGACTTTACTGTACTTGCTTGTTTCTTCAAGATTTTGGAAGAATTGCAATTTTCTCATGAAAGCATCTGTACCATTGCCGGTATAGGATGCTCTTCTAGGTTTCCTTATTTTGTCAATTCTCACGGTCTTCATTTCATTCACGGTAGGGCACTTCCTTTAGCAACCGGAGTAAGTTTATCCAGACCGGACCTGCATGTTTTTGCTTTCGGGGGTGACGGAGACGGTTTCTCCATTGGAGGCAACCATTTAGAACACTGCGCTAGAAAAAATCCGAATCTAACTTATGTCATTATGGACAACTTTGTCTATGGACTGACAAAAAAACAAACATCTCCAACTTCTCCAATAGGATTCCAGTCAAAGACAGACCCCAACGGCGCTATGGATATGCCTGTTAATCCAATGAAAAAATTAGTCGCGAGTGGCGCGAGTTTCATTGCCCGCACACATTCAACGCAAGTGAAACATATGACTGAAATGTTCAGACGTGCGATCCAACATCCTGGCTTCTCTGTCATCGAAGTGCTGTCAGAATGCCCCGTGTTTTATAAGGGAGCCTTCGATGATGGTAATCCTAGAAAGGGAGGCAAATTTGAAATCATCGATGAGAAGATAAGTGATGGCACAGCGGAAGATAATGAAAGGCATGATGTGAACAGCGAAACCTCTGCATTTGCATTAGCTGATATTCAATATCCTGGGAAATTTGGTGTATTTTACCAAAAAGAACGCCCTTCAAAAAATACCCTCGAAGATAACTTGATTAAGACCAGTCGTGAAAAATCAAATGATGCTGATGCACGCAAATTGATCGAGACACGATTCAAGGGCATGAGGTAAATGTTCACGCGCCAAATATCACTAAGAATCACTTTAATTGTATTATTTATTTGGCCCCTAATTATTAAAACAGCACTAGCTGCTCCAGAGCCACCTCATACACTAACGGCAGAGGCACCCGTATTTGGTGAAATTACAATAGAATGGTCAGATGATTCTAATGATGAAGATTCTTATATACTTCAGGTCAGGACCTCACCTCAGGCCAATTGGTCATCTCTAGGATCATTTAATTCAGAGTCAAAGGATGTGACGCTAACTGGCGGATCCCCAACTACCACTTACGAATTTCGGATCCTCTCCGTTAACGAATCAGGACAATCTGCCTCAAAAACAGCAAGCTTCGTAATGCCTGATAAGTTTTCAAATAATCCTTTCGCAAATATAAGCCAAGGAAAGCTTTTCTCATTGCAATTAATTGCGAACAATCAATCCAAATCACAATCTATTACTTACGAAGCCTCTCCCCTTCCTCCCGGGTTATCAATTGATTCAAGCACAGGAATCATCAGCGGAACAGCATTAGAGGACGGATACTTCAATGTTTTATTAAGAGCAGAATACAATTCCCCAGAAGCAACCCCTTCTCTCGCCAGGCTAGCCCTGAGGATCGCTCCAGCCCTCTCGACTCCTCAGTTAAAAGAGACTATTCCTAATATAGAAATGATCGTATCAGGAAGTCCGGTCATTATTAATTTGAATTCTTATTTCCAAGATCAAGACACTCGGCTTGCTATTCAAATCAATACTAATCACGGCAACATGGTATTTTCACTCTTTGACAAAGCGTTGCCTGATCCTGTATCCAATTTCTTAACGTATGTTGATCGAGGAGATTATAGTAATACCATTTTCCATCGATCAGTGAACTCACAGGGACTAAACATTATTCAATCTGGAAGCTACTCCCTAAAAGACACTAAACTCATCAGCTTATCCACTGACCCCCCAATATTAAACAAGCCAGGCATTGCAAATAGCAGAGGGACATTAGCCTTTGCTCGAACATCTGACCCAAACAGTGCAACTAGTGGTTGGTATATTAATACCCAAGACAATCCCGGATTGGACATTGGCGACAGTTATACTGTCTTCGGTCGAGCTATAAATAATTCATTAGATGTCATCGATCAAATTGCAGCTTTCCCAACAGGATCTCACAAAGTAATACTCAACGATACATCTTATACATTATCGGATTTCCCAACTACGAATGGAGAGGATCCCTCCTTTAATGATTCTGAAAACATAATAAGAGTACAAAGTATTGTTCGCGTTCCAAGCATATCATATGAGATCAGCTCGAACTCCGATCCTGGAATAGCCCAGACCACAATTGAAACAAATGGCCTATCTCAGAACCTCGCACTCAAATCATTGAAAATTGGGAGCACTCAGCTCGAGCTGTCCGGCACTGACATTGATGGGAATACAATAAAAACCTCAATTAACATAGCGGTTGAAAACAATTATGATGCATGGTCAATATCTGAAGGGCTAGGACCAGATTCTAATGCAATGAATGACAGGCCCACAAAAGGACTGCTAAATAATTTGCAGTCCTACGCTTTTGGAGGAAAGGCACTTGATGGCAAAGACGATGAAGAACGCTTACCCAAGATTATATTCTTGGATTTGAATGAAGAAATAATACCCGGCATCAAATTATTCCATCGCAGATTCATTTCTGATCTTAATTATTCAGTTCAATTCAGTCAGGATTTAAAAAACTGGAATTCTATTTGGTCAACTAATGATGGCCAATCCTCTCCCTTGATAACTGACCTAAAGGAGAGTGCGATTTTTACCGAGATCACAATATTAAATCCCACAAAAGAAGGAGCCAAATCACAACAATTCTTCAGAGTAGTAACAGATTATATTGGAGCGAATTAATTGAGATGTTTTTAAAAATTCGAGGGAATACAAAATAGATGATATAGTCAGGAATCACTATATTTTTGCCTTAAAATAACTCTCTAAACTCTTCGTAAGCAAATAATGCAATCGATGGGAAATTGCTTACTGTAATATCAGCATTTTTTTGCCGTGAACATAACAACTAAATTGTGAACTCCCACAAAATTCATTCTCTTACATGTATTTTACTTATCATGATGGTGAGTTGCTCAGATGATGGTGGTAAAGTAACAAAAAAAGAATCCGTCCTAAATATTAAGAGCGAATCAAATCATAATTCAACTCAAGTAGGATTTTCAGAATTAACATATAATAAGGACCTCACATGGTCATCTTTTGACAACCCATCAAAGGACGGGTGGGACTCTGAACATTTTGCCAATAAAGCTCAGGATCAATTATCAGTAATAACCAAGATAATCAAAGGCACTGATCCTATCACAGTCACCAAGCCAGTCACTGAAAAAGTATTATTTACAACAATCCGTCCTGAGTCCTTGAATCTGGTCTATTCAGATGAAAGTTTTCAGGTCCATCGTCAAAACGCAAAATCATTAACTATAAATAAAGGGGCGGAACTGTTTTTAAATAATCTCAACAATTCAGAAATCTCAGCATCTGAAGAGATACGAGTGAAGTTTAAAATCATCGACGTTGGACTGAGCAAAAACAAATTTAAATCGACTCAACTCTATTCAGTCTCATTCCGCACCAAAGAATCAATAACTGACGAAAGATCTGTTTGGGAAATTACTTGGGAGGTGAATCAAAAAGAAGAGCTCAAAATCTCTTCCCTAAATGTCAGAGATTACGAAAGAACAATTCGAAAATCGTCTAAAAAAATATTTTCAGACTGTACAGAATCGATATTCTCCGGCAATTCTTCATACAAAGAACAGCTAAGTAAGGGAGTCAATGAATGGCTCGAAAAGTTACCAGCATACGCCATGCTGAACAGGTTCGGAACCCCTGGAATGGCAATAGGAGATATTAATGGAGATGGGTTAGAGGATTTGTACTTGTGCCAAGAGCCCGGCATCCCCAATAAACTTTTTCTACAAAATAAAAACGGCACATTGAAAGACATCTCCAAAGAATGGAAAGTCGACTGGCTCGAGGACTCACGAAGCGCCCTATTAGTAGATTTGGATAATGATGGTGACCGTGACCTTGCAGTTGCGATGTACGGAAATATCATCATCGCATCAAATGCGGGAAATAAAGCAGGATATGAGATAGTTGACGTCATACCTACCAGCGAATCCACTTCCTCACTCTCTGCTGCCGATTACGATCTGGATGGAAAATTAGATATTTATGTTTGTTGCTATGCTCCCAATAAATCTTCTGATGCTGCAGCCGTTCAAACCATTGGAGCGACTGCCCGACGTTTCGTTTATCATGATGACAACAATGGCCCAGAAAATTTTCTTCTGAAGAATGAAACAGATTCAGGAAAGACCATATCTTTTAGGAATGTTACAAATGAAACTGGTATAAACACTAACAATCAAAGATGGTCATTTGCTGCGAGCTGGGAGGATTTTGACATTGACGGAGATCCTGACCTTTACGTGGCCAATGATTATGGGCGCAATAATCTTTATCGTAATGATGGAGGGACCTTTAAAGATGTCGCAGCTGAACTGGGAGTCGAGGACAGTGCATCTGGTATGTCAGTCACCTGGGCTGATTATGATCTCGACGGACGTCAGGATCTTTACGTATCAAATATGTTTTCAGCTGCAGGAAGCAGAATCACTTCTCAAAAAGAATTTAAACCTGATGCGGACATTGGAACACGCAACCGCTTTCGCAGATTCACTAGAGGAAATACGTTATTTCGGAACACTGCTGAAGGTTTCATCGATACAAGTGAAAGTGCCGGCGTTACGATGGGAAGATGGGCCTGGGGTTCACGATTTGTAGATCTAAACAATGATGGATGGCAAGATTTAGTGGTAGCTAATGGATACTTAAGCTCGGCTGATAACGGCACTGGTGATTTGTGAAGTTTTTTCTGGAGGCAGGTCGTGCCTCAAACCTTTAACAACGTAAATGACACTATAAAAGCTAACGAGGAACCTCATACCCAACTCTCAAAGATGATTGAATCTGGGCGCTCATTCAGTGGAAACGAACGTAATTGTGTTTTTATGAATACAGGAAATTCCATAAAATCGGGTGGGAGATTTGCTGACATTTCTTTTGCAAGCGGACTCGATTATGAGGATGACGGCCGGTCCGTAGTCCCCGTGGACTGGGACCATGATGGTGACATGGATATGTTCATATCAAACAGAAACGCGCCAAGAATTCGTTTTTTCAGAAACGAATCCAACAATCATAATAGCTCAATACAATTGAAGCTTTCAGGGAACGGGATCAGTTCAAATAAAGATGCGATTGGAGCAAGAGTTAAAATCAAAATTAATGGACAAACTTTAGTTCAAACTCTGAGGGCCGGTGAAGGGTTCCTTTCTCAGTCCTCTCAATATCTTCACTTCGGAACAGGAACTCATAAAGGGCCCTTCGATGTAATCGTAAATTGGCCTGATAAAATAAAATCATCAGAAAATTTCACAAGCGTAATCCCAGGACGCAGGTATCTCTTAAAACAAGGCGAAGGGATAAGCACTGAAATAAAAACCCGACCTAAAATAAAAACATTCGAGCCATCTAATCCCAATATACTCCCCCCAGAACGCACGGCAAGATCACCGATAACCCCACTATTGAGCGGCACTGAACTAAAAATTAAAGGTCCTAATAATAAAACGATTTCAACGGGATCAGGAAATCCTTCCTTAATTCTAATCTGGGCTAGTTGGTGCCCCTCATGTCGAGAAGAACTTCAGGAATTAACCAATAGGGAGAAAGACATCCACAAAGCGAATCTTCAAATTATAGCACTCAATGTAGACGCTCTTGGAGACGGCAAAGTGAAGCGCAGCGCGGAAAAAGAGATCCTTGAAAATATGAAGTTTCCCTTTGCCAGCGCCGCTGCTAATGCTGAAGTCCTTCAATCACTTCAGGAAATGCATGATGTCCATATAGGGTTAAGTCGTCCTCTCCCGATACCTTCGGCTTTCCTCTTGGATCCAAAAGGAAGAGTCTCTGTAATCTACAAGGGGAAACAACAATTAGACACGATAATTGCAGATATAGAACACTCCAATCTGACAAGGGTCGAACGATCGATTCGATCAGCAGCAATAAAAGGAAGAGCAATCAATCACCCCGTTTCCATAGCAATTGGAGATTTGCAAGCCGCTTCATTACAATTCAGGCGCGCTGCTAGCGAAGAAAAAAAAGGAAATATAGAAGCCGCTGAAAGCCATTATCTATGGGCGACTGAACTTGTTCCAAATTACTCTGCTGCCCAAATCTCTCTCGGGAAATTATATGTAAAGAAAAGGGACTGGAAAAGCGCGGCTGAAAGAATCAGGAAAGGATTGCAGCATGATCGAGGAAAGCCTGAAGATCACTACATCCTTGCAAAAACATATCAACAAATTGGCAAGAGTAATGAAGTTCTCAAAAGCCTTGAAACTGCAATGGAAATAAATCCTCAATTTTCTCCGGCACTATTTGAGATTGCCGCCATTAATGTAAAATCAGGAAATATTCCAGATGCTCTGCTTCGATACCGCCAAGGACTAAAGGTTCAACCTGATAACCTTAAAGCTGCCAATAATCTGGCTTGGCTACTTGCCACTAGTCACGATGTAAAGGCCCGAAGACCCGAGGAAGCACTTATTATGGCTAACAAAATTGTCAACGCAACAAAAGAGAAAAACCCAGACGCACTAGACACACTGGCAGCAGCACAAGCCGCTTTGGGAGACTTTGAATCGGCTATTAAAACAATTAATAAGGCACTTCTCCTGATTAAAACCGGCCAATTGCCAGCGCTCAAAAATCAGCTACAAGCCAGATTAAATTCCTATCAGAATAAAAAGCCTCACGTAGAATGAATCACTCAATCTGCCTGACTCTATAGAAGATTGTTTTCTCATTTTCCACAAAGAAATCATCCACATAAGTGGTTTGCTTGCCTTCAGACATGACACCATCATCAAGTTCAGCCCATCCCTCACCATCTTCACTGCTTTGAAGATTTGTTGAGAAATCAACCGCATAAGTTGCACCAGGACGTGAATTAAAGGTAATGGCCACTTGTGGCGCTTCAGGGTCATAAATAACTTCTGTAATCTGAAGCGTAACAGGCGCTGAACTGACCTGATTCGTCAGGCCATACATATGGTAGCTCCCAGGAGCGCCTTGGACTCCTTCTGGAGAAGCAAGCACATCGCACCGAACACTTAAGGAGCCGGATCCGTCAGCAGTGTAAGTGTATCCGAGGTACCAGCCAACCTCACGATCGGGCAAGCTAAGCGGAGGAAATTCAGGATGGTCCTCACTGAAGATAATGGAATTTGAATCCTGATCACCTGCCGTGAAGGTAAGTTCCTGCGTCCGCGCTGTGCTATTGTCCCATTTACGTGTATAGAGCCTCGTCTCGTAGGTCTGACCAGGTGTGAGCCCACTCAATGTGAAAGTCTGGTTCGATCCCGGACTTCCATTATTATTAAAAGTGAACGAACCTAAGAGTGCCTGAAGACCTTCACCAGTCACTCCACTCGCTCCAACGTTCCAGCCTCCATTATTATTATCGAGCTGATTTTTAATGGAAGATACTTCCCAATCAAAATTATCAGGCGTTGTACCACTATTTAATAATTCAAATTCCACACCATTAACATTTTCAGCCCCTCCGCCACTGATTGCATGGGTATATTCATTTACGGGATCAATGCCGCTACTCTCGTCATCAGTTAGAAGTGCAATAGAAAAGCCACCCGGCAACAGAGGTAAGTCCTCAGCATCGTTAGGGTTACTACCGGCATCAATCTCATAACTATCAGAAAAGTTATCCCCATCCGTATCTCTGTTGTTCGGGTCGGTTCCAGTATCATTAGAACTCACAAAAACCCCAGTGTTTGTCTCTACCCCATCATCAAGCCCATCATTATCCGAATCCGCTTTCAAAGGATTGGTCTTCGTATCAGCGATCTCAGCACCGTCATTGAGCCCGTCCCCGTCAGTATCTGCTTTGTTGGGCTGAGTTCTCTCTTCAAACTCATCAGCGTTGGTTAATCCGTCATTATCATCATCAGCTTCCGGGTCATCGACTCCATACTTCTCTTCCCATGAGTCAGGCAATCCATCATTATCATCATCAGCAGAGGCCTGAACGATCTGATTGGTCAACCCGTACATATGAAAACTACCTGGCGCTCCCTGAGTACCGTCATCTGTGATAGTGAATTTAATGCTCAATTCACCGTCTGCTCCGGCTGTATAAGTATAACTCATGTAGGAAGCCTGGTCTCGAAATTCCATATCAATTGGATCAAGTTCCGGATGATCTTCACTGAATGTTATTGAGTCAATCTTGTCCCCGGCAGTAAATTCAACGAGCTGTTGGCGTTGCGTCGCATTGTCCCACTTCCGTATGTAAAGTTTAGCCTCATAAGTTCCTCCAGGATCGAGACCACTCAGAGTGAAGGTCTGATTAGAACCCGGATTCCCATCATTGTTAAATGTAAATGAACCGAGCAGATCCAGTAGCCCTGGCCCCGTAACACCACTGGACCCAACGTCCCATCCACCGTTATTATTATCGAGCTGATTCTTAATCGATGAAACTTCCCAGGAAAAATTATCCGGCGTCGTATTGCTGTTTAATAATTCAAACTCGACACCGTTGACACTCTCCGCGCCCCCACCACTAATCGCATGCGTATATTCATTTTCAGGATCAATGCCTGAATTCTCATCATCAATTAATGGCCCAACAAAAGTAAATGGACTCGGCTCTTTCTCACCGATTAAAGTGAAAACTAGCAACGTCACACCGGACTCACCACTCTCTGTTCCCCTCCCCTGAATGCGAACATAATATTTCGTCCCATCATCGTCTGAGCTGAAATCGAACCTGCCCGCCCTCAACTCATCTCCAACAATTCTAAAGAAATCATTATCATCATCCCCTTCACCTTCGACTAAAGTAAATTCTGTCGGTTCGACCTCACCATCATAGCTGCCAGTGAGCTGCGAAATAATGCCATTATCCTCTACCGAATAAGAAAATTCACGGGTATCAGCAGCAACAACAAACACAGGATCCTCAATGACCTGATTTGTTAGACCATACATATGAAAGCTTCCGGTCCCTTGAGCTCCAGTCACATCAAACCTAATCGAAAGTGTCCCTTCAGCATCTGCCGTGTAGGTGTAAGCAATATAATATGCGCTTTCTCGGTCCAATGTCCCTATCGGATCATTTTCCGGGCGATCCTCTGCGAAGGCCTCCGTTACTCCATCCTCTTCACCAGCCGTAAAAGTCACTTCCTGAGTCCTCTCCGTACCATCAGACCATTTCCTACAATAGAGACGCGCCTCATATTCTTGCCCCGGAGTTAATCCACTCAGTATAAATGTCTGGTTCGAACCCGGATTTCCATCACTGTTAAATGTAAAAGATCCCAATAGAGACTGTAGCCCTTCCTCCGTCACTCCAGCAGCAAAAGGGTCCCAACCGCCATTGTTATTTTGTAATTGATTCTTCACCGACGACACTTCCCAAGTGAAATCAGATGGATTTGTACTACTATTTAATAATTCAAAATCAACTCCATTCACTGTTGTTGCCGCACCCCCACTGACCGCATGCGTATATGAAATTGAAGTATTGATACCAGTACTCGCATCATCACTGAGTGCTTCACTGAATGATATCTCTCCTGCCAGAAGCGGTCTAAAAAATGAAATCAAGCAACCTACAATAATAATAAAAGAACGGGAACAATTCATAATTATAGAAAAGTACTAATACAGGGGGAAAACAAGTTAATAAATTGCCATTCCAAAATATAGCTTAATCCTGCAGTGATTATTTTTTGTACTGCAATTCTTTCAGGCCTATCTGTACAGAACCGACATTTTCATCATCAATTGAATAGGCAGTGTACGTCGCTGTGGGGTTCTCTTCATTAAAATCAAAAATCACCTCACCAAAGCTTGGTTTTTCATTGTATCCAAAAATGCAACCATTAATGATCTTGTGAGTATGAATGTTAGTTAGCTTCGAGCTCATAAATTCATAAATTGGATAACTCGAACCAAAGTCATCATTCTTCCACGCATCTGATCTGTGTCGATCCGCAGCCAGGACAAACACCCCACTGATTTTATTCTTTTCAATATAAGAAAAAATTTCCATGCGCTCTCGTGAATAACCGTCCCAAGTATCTTTACTTCCCGGCTTCACTCCTGGCGTCATTGGAACTGATGAACAAATGACTTTAAATTCCGCCTTAGACTTTTTCAGTTTTCTTTTGAGCCATGAAAGCTGGATCGGACCAAGCATCTGACCTTCTGAGGGCTCTCTATAATAACGAGTGTCCATAAAAATAAATTCAACTCTCTGTCCAAATTTATGAGTGAAGTAACATCCGGGACGTTTCTCCTTTCCCCCATACTCTGGATTGGGCCACTGTAGTTTAAAATCTGACCATACCTGAGGCTTCCACTCCGGCTCATCAACGGCTGCTCCACCATGACAGTCATTAGTCCCAAAGTCATGATCGTCCCAGATTGCATAGACCGGGACACCTGCAATTAATTTACGCCACTCTGGACGGGATTGACGTCTAAAGTAACAATACTGCCCCACTTCACGTATCTCCGGGCGATCAATATAAACATTATCACCCAAGAGAAGAAGAGCATCAGGCTTGTGATCCTTGATCGTTCCCCAGATGCGCTCGTATTTCGGGGTAAACCCAGCGCCACCACCAAAAATAATTTTTATTGTGTCTCCTCCTCCCTGCTTCTGAGTCCTGAATCCAGGCTCAATCCCAAGGTCAATTGCATGCTCATCCTGAAATATCTGATAATGATAGAACGTATCAGGTTCGAGCCCCTTAATCTCTATCAAAGCAATGTAATCATTTTTCGCTAAGGCTTGGACCCGCTCAGCTGTTACCCCTTCGATAACGACTTTTATCTCCGACTCCTTAGATGCACGGACCCAGATCTTAACCGAATCAGCGCTCAGATCACCTATCATTGGACCGTGCACTAATTTCACAGAAGAAGAGCTCATCATTTCAACAAAACCATCAGTTTTAAGTAACTCCTCATTCAAACTTCTCGGACCGGCAATAAAACGCTCCAAAGGCAAGCCCTCAGACATAGCTTTCTTAGCATAATTCAATGCCTCAGTCCCATCGCCGGATCCACTAAATGCTAAAGCAAGGCAAAAAAGCGTCTCCTCATCATGTGGGGCCTTCTTTAAATATGCCTTGAGCTCTGATATAGCAGATTGAAATTCTCCCATTCCTAACTTTGCCATAATTGGACGATGATATTTCTTATATTGACCAGAAAGATATTTGGAATCTTTTTCCCGGGCCTGAGCAAACAGGGACTGAATCAAAATATATACAATTACCAAAAAAAGTTTTATCATATCTTAATTATTTTCATCGCAATATGAGCAGACATTAGAGGAAATAAACAGTAAACCTATCATTAATAACCTGCATTGGCCTTTTAAATGATTAGAAAGATCAAAACCGTCCTAACATTTGAAGTTCTTATCTTTGTCCTTTTCACAACGATAGTTCCGTCCTGTTCTCTTCCGTCAAGACATGCCAGGGCTTTCAATTCAGAACAAGATCTAGAAGCAGCATTAATTGATTCACTCGCACTTGAAACAAAAAAAAATACCTCTCAAAAAAAAATCTCACGTTCATTAGCCACTCTGATCGAATCAAAGGATCCGGCAATTTCTGAAACACATCTTCAATGGGTAGGCAGAAAAGAAATCGACCCAATGAGTTTTAGTCATGTTGTGCGCTCAAATGCCGTCATTCGTACTAACTGGTCACAGAAATGGTACCAATCAGAAGGATTAGGAACGCCTCTGATTTTATTAAAGAAAACCAAGGATAACCGATTCATTAGTGAAATCGGTGAAACTCTACCAGTAACCGCAGTAGTAAAATCCACAGAAAAAAATCCCAAGATCTTGCTTTATGACTTACTAGATCCAAAAAACGATCAAACTAAAGTCCCTAGAATTGCTCGAGATTATACAGCCCCCATCAATTACCTCACTAGGCGAACAAAACTCATCCCAAAGATTTTGGCAATTATCAATGCTAACCGATACATGAATAGGATAGGCCTGCGCAGGATGAATCCCTATGACCCTAACAAAATACCAGTAATCCTCATACACGGCTTTAAAGCAAATCCTCGAGCATGGGTAAATCTCATTAATCAACTGCAGGCAGATCCAGAGATCAGAAACCACTATCAGTTCTGGACCTTTTCATATCCTACAGGAATTCCTTTGCATTATTCCGCAATGCGGTTGCGCAAAGAATTACAGGCAATGCAAAAAAAATATGACCCTAATGGTAAGAATCCCAATCTACAGAAAATAGTCTTGGTCGGCCACAGCATGGGAGGAATCCTTTCTCGACTCATGGTCTCAAAAAATATTAAAGAGTTACCACCTTGGGTGCCAAGCCCAATTAATAATCCACAATTACCGCACAAGCCAAAGAATCTAGCCACTGATATGTTTATCTTTAAGCCTCAGGAATACATTGGAAGAGTAATATTTATTGCGACACCGCACCGCGGAACCAAAATCGCTTCTTTGAAAGTTTCTAGAATGATTAATTCAATTATCCGGATCCCAATCGAAATACAAAATTCGTTGCTCAGCGGATTACGTCTCAACCCTGACATACCGTTCGAAGAGGCTACCGCATTAATGAAACTCAAAAGTATAAATAACGTGAGTCCTAATTCTTATCTTATTCGCTCGATGCAATCAGAACCGATCTCAACAAAAGTTCCTTTCCACAGCATAATCGGGATTGGAAAATTCAGCAGGAAAAAACCTCTAACCGAGACTACTGATCTTGTTGTCAGCTATCAGAGCGCTCATCTTAAGGACGCCAAATCCGAGCTAACCGTGCCGGCATGGCATGACCTACACAAGTATAATGAAACAATCACAGAAGTAGGTGAAATCCTCAAACAACACAAAAATTAAAGCATCCACGATATGTTAAAAGGGAAACTCCTGCATAGCCCGGAAGAAATGGATGGAGCAAAAGAGACGTTTGAAACGGTTCTTGAGCTGATCGATTCAGCCAAGGAAAGCATCAAGATCCATATGTACGTGTGGCGTTCAGATGAAATTGGCAATAGCATTGGGGAGACGCTCTTCAGAGCCGCTGAACGAGGGGTAGAAATAAACATTACCAAGGATCAGTCTGCAATGATGTATGAGAGGATCGAAATGAATCGAAAATCTTATCTACCCTGTGAACCAAGTAAATTAAGACACCTGTGGTGGAAACTCATTGCCCCAACATTCCCTGACACTTTTATTGAAGATCAATTCGTCAACGGAGCTGGGCAACAATTAATTAATCATACCAACGTTCAGATCAAGTGGATTGACGGAGTTCATACTCATCAGAAATATTACCTCATTGACAAAAAACACCTAGTCACAGGCAGCATTAACATCGAGGACCGTCACCGTAAATATTTTGATTACATGGTACACCTAGAACAGGACAATCTAGGAAAACATTTTCACCAAAGAGAATCAGGCCAGACCCCTTTCGATCTAGACAGGGAAATTGAATATATTTTTAACCAGCCAATGAATGGTGCGGACCGTTTTGAAATCAAGTCCTTGTTAATCAAATTATTGAAGGAAGCTAAAAGGGAAATCTACATCGAAGCAGCTTACATTGGAGACCCTGACATTGAAGATGTCTTGAAGGAGGCGGCGAGCCGTGATGTACAGGTTAATATGTTGCTGTCTAAAAAAGCTAACATAGGCAACGACAACAACTATAAGCGAGCTGAGAAAATAATGAAATCAGGGTCAGCTCGTATATTTCTTACGCCTAAGATGATACATTCAAAAATGGTCGCCATAGACAGGGAAATAATTTTTAGCGGTTCAGCTAATCTATCCATTTTCTCGATGTGTAACTCAGGAGAATTGAATTTAATAATCAAAGAACCAAATCTGGTAAAAGATTTCGTCAGCGTCGCTGATTACAGGAAATCTGTCAGCCAGGAAGTTACAGACCCTAAAATACTTGCAAACTACAATCGGAAAATTGCATTCTTGCAAGAATTACACCAAAAACTAAAACTGTGACTTCTTATAAACAATAAACTCAAAAGAACTATGCTCGAGTTTAGCGATCTTCCTTATCAATTTATCCCTCCAAAACCAAACAATTTCATCATTGGTTTAGGGCGGGTAATGAATCGTTTTATTGGGCTAAAATCTAGAAATCACCAATTAAAGGAAATCAATGTCGACGGGTTAACAGGATTTCAGAAAATTGCTAAAGAAAAGAACGCCAGATTCATTATCCTTCCAAATCATCCAACTCACAGTGATCCGCAGGTAATTAATGAAGTCTGTAGAAGAATGGAGAAAAAACCATCCTTCATGGCGGCTTATGATGTGTTTGCCAGGAACAAATTTGCCTCTTGGTTCATGCAAAGGATAGGAGCATTTAGCGTTGACCGTGAAGGGAGTGACAGGAAGGCGATGAAGTGTGCCGCTCAAATACTTGAAGAAGGTCAATATCCGCTCGTTATTTTTCCAGAAGGAAATGTTTACTTCTGTAATGACAGCGTGACTCCTTTCGCTGAAGGAGCCGCTTACATCGGGTTGCGGACTCAGCATAAATTGGGTGAAAATGCTCCAGTCTATGCCGTGCCAATATCCTTAAAGTACACCTTTGTTGAAAACGTTCGTGAAAACGTCATTTCCAACCTCGATGAAATAGCCAAGAAATTTAGCACCTCACTATCCTCTGAAAAACCAATCATAGAAGAAGTTACCCGCATCAGTATCCTTACGCTCTCCGAATTCCTACAAAAACACGACTACAACCTCCCCGGAAACAACACCAATGTAGACAATCTAATAAATGACGCAGTAGAACCAATCATTATAAAATTAGAAAAAGAAATCGGAATTACGGTAAAGAAAGAGCAAAATCTAGTATCCAGAATAAGAACAATCCGCTCTAAAATTCATTCTATAAGAATAGACCTAGAAAAACAAAAGGAACATTCCCATGCAGCCAATCTGGCAGATGAAGCAATGTTAGCGCTGCGAATACTTGGATATTCTGGAGGATACGCCACTAATAATCCTAGCCTTGATAGGATAGCAGAAACCGTCGCTCGCCTCTGTGAGGACATTCATTCAAAAGGGTCTCCTCCAGTCGGCCAAAGAAAGGCATTGGTAAAAATATGCCAACCAATTGATTTAAGACAATATGTTAGTCCTAATGAAAAGATTTCAAAAGACGCAATCATTAAACTAACTGAGGAATTTGAAAAAAGTGTTCAGAATGGAATCAATGAATCCAATACAAATACCGATAGCCATGGGAGCAAGGTATTTTAATATTTGCAGGGTCTGAAGAGAATTACCGCATTAGCGAATAAAGTACATTTGATAAAAGAGATGATCGTTCGTCACATCTATGTAGCCGAAAAGCATAACTTCTATGGACATCACGGTAAAGAGCCAAGCAATTATCCGATGATTGAGATTGATGAAGCAACATGCGAAAAAGGAATGGGGATCATTGGAGACCGTTTCTACAATTATAAACCTGACTACAAGGGACCGATTACTTTTTTCTCCTGGGAAGTATACGAAGATATTTGCAGGATTTTCAAACTGAAAAATTTATGCCCCTCTACTTTTCGAAGAAATATCATCGTAACCGAAGTGGATCTAAACTCGTTAATTGGGAAGACATTCACTGTTCAGGGAATTGACTTTCTTGGCACTCAGGAAGCTGCACCCTGTTACTGGATGAATGGAGCCGTGGCTCCTGGCGCCGAAGATGCGATGAAGGGACGTGGGGGATTAAGGGCGAAAATACTCACAAGCGGAGTTCTAAGAAAAAACAATAGAGCAATTAAGTGAACTCTCCTTTCGCAGCAGCCATCATGGCCGGAGGCCGTTCAAAACGGTTCGGCACTGATAAGGCTTTTCATCAAATTAATGGAACCCCCTTATGGCAACATCAAATTCACAAAATTGAACAACTAATGCCTTCAGAAATAATTATATCGGCAAATGATAAGCAACATTTTGACACGACTCATAAAGTAATAATAGACACCAAGCCTAACAGCGGTCCTCTCGAAGCCCTAATAGACTGCTTGAATTCGACAAAGATAGAAAGAGTACTCATTTTAGCCGTTGATATGCCTGAAATGCCAATAAGCTTTTTAGGCGAGCTCGTATGTTCTGGTTGCGGCTCAGTGCCAATCCATGAAAATGGAATGAGCGAACCTCTGGCAGCTGTTTACCCGAAGGAAATAATTCAACTAGCCAAGAATCAATGCCTGTCAGGTTCTCTATCCATGCAGGAACTTGTAAAGAAAGCAATTACAGAAGGCTTTTTGAAGGTTCGTAAAATTACTGAGCCAGAAATAGAATTTTTTGCTAACATGAATTATCCTCCAGAAATCTGACCCGTGACCGATTCATCAAAACTATTCAACATTAGAAAAAACAGTTCGGGTTCTGTTTCAAATGTTGATGACTTCGTTGCCATTGAAGAGCCGTTAGAAATTCGAGTCGAAGAAAAAAATGTAGCGATTGTCATGCGAACGCCAGGCCATGATCGTGAACTTGCCGCAGGATTCCTTCTCAGCGAAGGAGTCATAAAAAGTAGAAATGATGTATTTGAAATCTCCGAATGCGAAAGCCTTACTACAAATGATTTCGGAAAAGGAAATTTTGTGAGCGTCCTATTATCTAAAGAAGTTAAATTTGAATTTGGGAATCTTACTCGCCATGTATTCACCTCATCGAGTTGTGGAATCTGTGGCAAAGCCACGATCGAATCGATAATGATAGATTTCCCGAAAATCGAAAGACAAAATAAAATATGCCGGTCAAAAATCGTAAGCTATCCGGACAAATTATCCGAAGCACAAACAACATTTAAAAAAACTGGAGGTTTACATGCCAGCGCCCTCTTCAATCCAAACGGAGAAATAGTTGTCATTCGCGAAGATGTAGGAAGGCACAACGCACTCGATAAAGTTATAGGCTATGCACTTCTCGAAAATCTCCTACCCCTCTCGGATCATACTTTACTTCTCAGCGGAAGGATATCTTTTGAATTGATGCAAAAATCTTTAGCTGCCGGAATTCCTACAGTTGCCGGAATCTCTGCGCCAAGCTCATTGGCAATTGAATTCGCTGAAAAATCCGGACAAAATTTAATCGGATTCCTGAGAGATCAAACAATGAACATTTATTCAGGGAATGTCACAGATTAAATCCACTCTTGGGACCAATTTTTGGTTATATTGAATATGGTCAGCATCGAAGATTTTGTTGAAGATATTGTAGGTAAAGCTATGCGCGGACACAAAATATCCGTTCAAGAGTTGGCCGCAAGGTCAGGCGTATCCTCAACATCAATTACAGAATTACTTGAAGGTAAAGTTGATGAACCGACAATCATCTCTATTGCTCCGCACTTGAATCTGGATCCTGAATCTTTAATTATTGCTGGACGAAAGTCTTGGTATCCAAAACCGGTTAATGTCAAAGGGCTTGAAATGTACAACACTAACTGGTCTGATATGTATGTTAATGCATACCTAGTATGGGACAGCTCTAATGGAATAGCGGCAGCATTTGATACTGGCGCCAATTCAGAGCAATTAATTGAAACCGTACGTTTAAATGATCTGATTCTTGAATCTATCTACTTAACTCATACTCACACAGATCATATTGCCGATCTTACACGGCTCCAATCTAGTTTTCCATCCATCAGAGTCTACGTCAGTGAAAAAGAGCCCATAGAAGGAGCCGAACTCATTGCCGGTGAACACAATTTTCCGATTGGAAGCCTATCCGTTCAGTCTCATCTAACTTGGGGCCATTCTAAAGGAGGATTGACTTACGTGATTAATGGCTTAGAACGCCCAATTGCAATAGTCGGAGATGCGCTTTTTGCTGGATCAATGGGCGGAGGCATGGTGTCATATATGGATGCATTAAAAACAAACAGGCAATATATTTTTACTCTACCTGATGATACTGTGATTTGCCCCGGCCACGGGCCCATGTCATCAATCGGAGAAGAGAAAACAAATAACCCCTTTTACCCTGAATTTAAAAATAACTAAACACACCTAATCATGAATCAGAAAATTGGATTTGTAGGAATTGGCCGTATGGGCGCCAACATGGCAAGAAACCTTAAAGATCGAGGTCACACTATCTCATCAGTGAATGATATAAATAAAGACGCAGCAGCGGAACTAGCAGCAGAGCTTGGATGCTCCCATGCCGAAAAACTCGCAGACGTAACCGAGTCATCAGATATCATTTTCACTGTCATTACAAATGATGAGGCCATGAGAAGCATTTATTTTTCAGATGATGACAATCTCCTGATGAGTGCCGAAGGTAAAACCTTCGTGAACTGTGCCACTCTTTCTCCAGAAATACAGCAAGAGGTTGCAAAAGCAGTAGAAGACGCAGGAGCAGGGGCACTAGAAGGTTGCATGGCTTCAAGCATCCCACAGGCAAGAGAAGGTAAGCTCTATCTAATGATTGGAGGTAAGGCAGAACTCTTTGAGAAAATGAAGCCAGTACTTGAAGACATGAGCATTAATCTCAAGCATATAGGTGAAATCGGCAAAGCAGCCGAAGTCAAAGCGCTCGTAAACATGGTCATGAACATTAATACTGCGGGATTGGCAGAAGGATTAGGCTTAGCCGACTCACTTGGTCTTGATTTGGAAATGGTTTGTAACGTGTTCTCACAAACAGGTGCTAATTCACGAGTCCTTGAGACTGATGCTGAAGATATGATCGCTCGTGATCACGAAGCCTGGTTCACCGCGGAGCATGCTGCAAAAGATTCAGGAATCGCTGGCAGCATTGCAAGAGGAGTTGGAATTAACTTGCCACTGAATGATGCTACTTGTGCACAATTTAATAAACTTGTCAGTGACGGCAAAGGTGATCTTGATAAGTCAGGAGTAGCCGAACTCACCTTCAAGGGAAGGCATCCATAATACGTTAATCCGTATTAGAATTATTGATCTCTAGATATGGCCGCGACATGGCGATCAATTGATTTTTCGGGATATGAAAGTTCTCTGGACAAGTGATTGCGTTCACTAATCAAAACATTACCTCCGAGCATTTTAATTAACTCAAGAGCGAGGTCATGCTCCCTATCAAAATATGATGTAATGATTAAAATTCCGTCATCAGTAAGACGACTCAAAGCAAAATCGTAAATCCTCTGCCAAGTGGATCGATCATGCCAAAGGTTCTGATGCCTAATAAATATCACATTGAATTGAGATGGAATCTGCCCGTATCCGGCCAGGTGAATTGCATCATCAGCAATAAATTCAACACTTTTAGAGCTTGCAGATAATCCACGAACGTCAGGTAACCCTGCCTTCCTAAATATTTTTTCTGTGAGAGCGTACCGTCGCTTAGCTTTATCAATTTCGGCATCCCTTAAATCTATTGAAAATTGATGAACCTTCTTGCCCGAACGTCCCCAGAAAGCTGGGAGAACAGCACCTTCTTCACAATATCCACACGCAAGATTCAATAAATTGATCCGATCTTCATTGCTACCCGGATCACGCATCGATTTAGTTATAATACGCTCAAGCATAATCCAAAGATGCCGCATATCTTGCCCGAAAAATTCACTGCGCTCATACTCAAGACGTATTGCTTTAATAAGCGCTGGATCTAGGTCAGGAACATGCTCATGCCCAGCAAAGTGAGCCAAAAGAGCATCAAACATCACCAATCCAAGACCAAAATCCGCAGATTCAGTCAGTCCTGGCGATTCTTTTCCTTTTTGCATCTCATTAACTCTTGTCACAAGAGCTTGCCTCGCTCAAGCCCTAGAGCTAAAATGCTACAAATGAAAATTCTCACATTTATCTCAATCTTAAGCCTATCAGTACTCAGCGCGCACGCAGACCACCATGAAGGTGAAGTTGACGGATTCGCCCCAATATTTGACGGTAAATCATTAAACAATTGGAATGGTGACCCTAAGTTCTGGAGCGTTCAGGATGGAGCCATTACAGGACAGACCACTGCAAAAAACCCCACCAGAGGCAATACATTCATCATCTGGGAAGCCGGTGAAATTGATGACTTTGAGCTAAAACTGAAATTTAAAATCGAGGGAGGAAATTCCGGCATTCAAATTCGAAGCTTCAAGCTAGACGGGAAAGCTGACGAATGGAGAATTGGAGGATATCAATCAGACTTTGAAGCAGGTGACAACTGGACAGGAACAATTTACGGAGAAGCGTTCGGAGGCGTTTTCGCAAAAAGAGGGCAAAGAGTTACTGTAGGTGAGGACGGGAAAAAGACTCAGGCCGATCCGGTCGGAGATCCGAAAGAATTGAACAAGGCAATCAAGAAAGGCGAGTGGAATGAATTCCACATCATTGCAAAAGGATATAACATTAAACAATCCATCAATGGTAAATTGATGGCAGAAGTTACAGACAATGGCCCCAACAAGAAAAGACAAGGTCTATTGGCACTTCAACTTCATGCAGGCCCTCCAATGAAAGTACAGTTCAAAGACATCATGCTAAAGAGACTAAAACTCGAAGATGCCAAGAAAATATGCTTCTACGCAGGCACCAGATCGCACGGATGGGGAAGCCATGAACACCATGCGGGTAATATTCTACTAGCAAAACGTCTTCGCTCTCATTACGGAGAAAAAGTAGTGACCTCCTTGTATAAAAACGGATGGCCTAAAGATCCCACAGCAATGCAAAATGCTGATGCATTAGTTATGTTCTGCACTGGTGGCGGTGGCCACATGGCAAAATTCCACCTCAGACAAATTGATCATTATCAGAAAAAGGGCATGGGTGTTGGTTCCATTCATTACGCTGTAGAAATCCCAAAAGGAAAGCAGGGAGGAGATAAATTCCTGGATTGGATGGGCGGATTTTTTGAAGCTCACTGGTCCGTTAATCCTCACTGGATCCCAGAGTTTAAATCATTTCCTGATCATGCAGTCGCAAACGGAGTCCAGCCATTTAAAATCAATGATGAATGGTATTATCATATGCGTTTCCGCCCTGACATGAAAGGCATCACTCCAATACTGAGCGCTCTTCCAGGAGTCGACACGCTAAAGCGAGGAGACGGAGCTCATAGCGGCAACCCTCATGTCAGAGCATCAGTCCTAGAAAGGAAAGAGAAACAGCACGTTGTATGGGCAACAGAAAATGAGAATGGAGCAGGAAGAGGCTTTGGATTCACTGGAGCACATGTACACAATAATTGGGCAGATGATAATTTCAGAAAAGTGGGTCTTAATGCGGTCGCTTGGATTGCTGGATTAGATATACCCAAAGACGGTATCCCTAGTGAAACACCAAACAAAGAAGAACTAGAAGCGAATCAAGATTACCCTAGAAAATAAGATCCAAAGAATTAATTTGGATAAAAGGAATACTTTTAAATTATTAAGTTAACGATACATGACAGCAATGTCATATGAACCAATGACACTTGTCACATCCGCTACTGGGTGTTAAAGGTCGGCTAGTATGAGCTCAATGATTGAGGCCCTAATCAAGACCGCCTTTGAAAATAAAGCCAGCGACATCTTCCTCAGCGAAGGGAGTGTCGCCCGAATGAAAGTTAATGGCCAACTAATGATCGCCGGGGATGACCCTATAAAAAAGGAAGACATCGATTCTTTTTGGAAAAGATGTGGAGCTGATCCAGAATATGATGGGGACCGAGACTCAAGTTACGTGGCTCACAACGGCGTTCGTTTCCGCGTCAATCTCCACCGACACTTAGGAAAACTTGGAGCAGTTCTACGCCAAATAAATACCGAAATACCAGACCTAGAAAGCCTCGGTCTGCCAGTTGATATTTTAACCAGATGGGTCATGGCTCCGGCAGGCATCATACTAATAACCGGTCCAACGGGATCAGGAAAATCGACTACTTTAGCTTCCAGTTTGGAATGGCTAAATCAGAATTCAGCAAAACATATTGTCACTATCGAGGACCCTATCGAATATTTGTTCGAGTCAAAGCAGTCACTCTTCACACAAAGAGAAGTGCACACAGACACTGATTCTTTTGCCAGGGGATTAAGAAGTTCTCTACGGCAAGCACCTGATGTCATTTTGCTTGGTGAAATAAGGGACCCGGAAACTGCTCAGATAGCACTCCAAGCAGCAGAAACAGGTCACCTAGTACTGGCAACTCTTCATAGTGCTAACGTTTCAGAAACCGTAGAGCGTCTAACTAATTTATTTCCAAGCGAAGAACGAGAAAGTCAGCTCCAACTCTTATCTAATATGCTGATTGGAATCTGCTGCCAAATCTTATTACCTTCCACCTCAGATGGCCTATTCCTGATAACGGAACACGTAGAAAATACAGGCGTTGTCCGTAATTATATCCGTGAATCAAGGATCCCTGAGATAGTTGATTTCATTGGGCGCGGAGACAACCCTAACAATAAGCTTTTCATGCATGCACTTGTAGAAGCTGCTCAGAATGGAAATTTAACACCTGAAATTGCAGCCGTAGCTTCAGGTAACGAGTCCGACTTTGACCGCGCGATGCGTGGCATTTCCTAAATCAAAAAAAATGAGTCAAAAAAGCCATATCGTAGATTATCTGACCGAAACACGTGACAAAGGCGGTTCTGACCTTCACATCACGAGTGGAGCTCCTCCAGCATGCCGAATAAACGGCACGTTAGAAGCCCTCTCCGATCAAGACCTCGATGCAGATGAAGCCAAAGAACTTGTTCTGGGTGTCATTTCGGAATCACAAAGAGCAAGACTCGAAGAAGATCTTGAGCTCGATTTTTCGATCTCAATAAAAGACGTCGGCCGTTTCCGAGCAAACGCTCACTATGTCAGGGGTAGTATAGAAGGCGCTTTTCGCTACATCCCAACAGAAATACCAAGCCTTGAACAGCTCGGTCATGCTCCATCCGTAAATGATCTCTGCTCTTTGCGTCAGGGATTGATATTAGTGACCGGAGTCACAGGAGCAGGCAAGACAACAACTATCGCCTCAATGATACAAAAAATACTCAGAGAAAGATCATGCGTGGCAGTAACAATAGAAGATCCAATTGAGTATGTTTTTGATCATGGATATGGATTAGTAAAACAACGCGAAATTGGACCTGACACACATAGCTTTTCAAATGCTCTTAGATCCGCTCTTAGACAGGATCCCGACATCATTGTTGTGAGTGAATTACGTGACTTGGAAACGATACGCACAGCCATCACGGCGGCAGAAACGGGTCACCTTGTGATTAGCACTTTACATACCATCGATGCACCAAAATCGCTTGATAGAATGATTGATGTTTTTCCCGCGAATCAACAAGAGATGATTATCACTCAATTATCAAATTGCCTTCAAGCAGTCGTTTCCCAAAGGCTTATTGAACGCCAGGATCATCCAGGAAGAGTAATGGCATCCGAAATTATGAAAATTAATCATGGTATCCGGGCATGCATGATCGAACGTAAATTCGAACAATTGATTGGTCTGATTCAAATCGGAACACATGAAGGCATGCACACAATTGATGAGAGTTTGTCGCATTTATTGATTAATAAGCACATTTCAATAAATGATGCATTACTTCATTGCCGAGACGAGGAATACATTACGGATAATTTTGATGCAGCCCAAACCGCGACAAAGTCTTGAAGAACTCTTCAATTATTATAAAATAATACAATTACTAACTCATGATTGCTGATTACTTCTGGAAAATAATCTTCACCGCTTTTGTAATAGTAGGATTCATCTATTGGAAAGACTGGAGGAATCAAGGCAAAGAATACGAAGCTAATGTAGCCGTAATAGCTGAATTATTGGATCACAGTGCCAATGCTAAACCTGTCGATGATGACGAAGCTGAATCAAGAACCTTTCAGTCCATTTATCTTCTCCATAAAATAGAAGAGCACAAAGGAGAAAAATTCAGCATAGATAAAATTTTCGAAGAAGCTCAAGAAGACAGTAATAACACGAAAGTTGTAAACAATCTTCTCAGAGATGCTTTTAGGCAAAACTATAAAAAAGCTAAGGAATATGGATTGTTAGAAAATGAAAGCGCCATGTCTAGCCTGATGGACGGAACCTCCACCTCAATCATTAGCGGACCATGGAAAGGAGAAGAACTTGCCGTTGGATATTACATTTCTCCCAACATTAATAATACAATTTCTTTGCATCTAGCAAACAGACTCCTGCTCCCTCAAAGCGTAAAGTTGGCAATGCAATTTGCAGACATAACAATTGATGTGAAAGAGCGAGCAGATCGCCTAAAAAGAGCTGGGATACTGGACGTTGGATCCTACGACAGTATCAAACAGCAATACGATACACTCAGAGAACTATCGACTAGAAATAATTAGCATTCAATTTAGCATTTTCTCGTCAAGATTTGAACTATTCCATTCTATTCATTTGCACTGGTAACATCTGTCGAAGCCCGATGGCCGAAGGCCTGTTCCGAAAAATAACCGAGGAAGATGAAGCATCATTCAATGTGCGGTCTGCAGGAGTAGCCACTGGAGGGGGGCAAGAACCCAGCGAATACACACTGGACCTACTCAAAGAAGAAGGAATTGATCTTTCATCTAATAAAAGCCAATTTGTTGACCGGGAACTAATAAACTGGGCAAGTCACATTTTCACCATGTCAGCTAGTCACCTCTACACTGTGCAAAAAGTGTTCCCTGAAGCATCGGAAAAGACCTTTCTGGTAACTGAGTTTTGTGATAATCAGTTAATTGCTAATCAGGACGTACCCGACCCTTATGGCGGCAATCGCAATGAATATGAGCATACAAAAAATCTTTTAAATGAATCACTTCCCAGTCTCGTTAATTTCATTAAAACAAATAGCCTAACGTAAAATGCCTAAGATTCACTCCATAGCGATCGCCAGCGACCATGCAGGCTACAACTTAAAGGAAATGCTTTGTGGTCACCTTATGGAAAATAATTATCAAGTTGAAAACTTGGGAACCGACTCTGCGGATTCAACTGATTATCCGGATTACGCTCACGCTGTGAGCAAGAAAGTGACCAGTGGAGAGGCCTCATTTGGTATTCTTGTTTGTCATTCAGGAATAGGTATGAGCATTGTTGCCAACCGACATCCTGGGATACGTGCAGCCGTCGTTAACGTTCCCGAAGATGCAACGCTCACAAGAGTTCACAATGATGCCAATATTCTCTGCATCGGCGCCCAAAGAACAGATGAGGAAACCGCAAAAAGAATTCTCTCAGCATTCCTCGATGCTGATTTCGAAAATGGGGGCCGGCACGAAAGAAGAGTAAATAAAATCAACTGTAATGTTACACCAATAACTGAACAAGATCCTGAACTGTCATCCGCGATCAATAAAGAAATACAAAGGCAGAAAAACAATATCGAACTCATTGCCAGTGAAAATTTCGCCAGTGCCGCTGTCTGTGAAGCACAAGGGAGTCGGCTGACAAATAAATATGCTGAAGGTTACCCGGGACGTCGCTGGTATGGCGGATGCGAAAATGTTGACCTGGCTGAAGAGTTGGCAATTAATAGAGCCAAGCAAATCTTCGGCGCTGAACATGCCAATGTTCAACCACACTCAGGGTCTCAAGCAAATGCTGCTGTTTACTTTTGTGCATTAGAACACGGAGACAAAATCCTAGCTATGGATCTCTCACATGGCGGCCACCTGACCCATGGCCATCCAGCAAATTTCTCCGGAAAATTTTATGACATCTCAGCATATGGAGTGGATAAAGAAACAGAGAAAATCGATTATGCCGCCCTTCAGAAGCAAGCAGAAGAAGTACAGCCCAAGATGATCACGGCAGGTGCATCGGCTTATTCACGTATCATTGATTTTGAAAGAATGTCACAAATAGCAAAGTCCGTTAATGCATTGCTCTTTGTTGATATGGCACATGTCGCCGGTCTAGTAGCGGGAGAAGTTCACCCATCACCAATTGGTCACGCTGATTTTATATCAACCACTACTCATAAATCACTTCGAGGACCCCGAGGAGGCTTAATTCTTTGCAATGAAGAATGGGGGAAAAAGATAGATAGCATGGTCTTTCCTGGAGTCCAGGGTGGACCTCTAATGCACGTAATCGCTGCAAAAGCAGTCTGCTTTGGAGAGGCTTTAAGACCTGAGTTCAAAGAATATCAAAAGCAAATTATCAAAAATGCCTCTAAGCTTTCCACGCGACTAATAGAACATGGTTACAGAATTGTTTCAGGAGGAACAGACAACCACTTGATGCTGGTTGATGTCAGGCCAAAAGGGATAAACGGTAAGACAGCCCAAACAGTACTCGATTCTGCCGGGATCACCGTTAATAAAAACTCGATTCCATTCGATACTGAAAGTCCATTTAAGGCGGGTGGAATTAGAATCGGGGCGCCTGCCGTCACGACGAGAGGAATGAATGAAGAGGAAATGCTGATCGTCGCAGACTTCATCCATGAAGCACTTGAGAATAGAGAAGACCCCGCAGCGCTAGAGAAAATTCGCTTGAAAGTAATAGATTTAAATAAAAAGTTTCCCTTACCTTGATCAGGATAATAGAATCTTAACTTTTAATATATTCAGTTAATTCTATTCTATTAATTCACAGTAGACCAAGTACTCTACAAAATAATTCGCCTTACACATTCATTATAAAACTCATGCCCGAATCCTCCGTCACATCGCTTAGACGAGGATTTAAAACGCGTCAGATTCCTGAATCCTGCTCAATTATAATTTTCGGAGCCACTGGAGATTTAACTCACCGAAAACTCATACCGGCACTCTATAACCTCTCATTAAATAATGAACTGCCAAAAGTTCTTAAAGTTATAGGGTTTGCAAGACGTGACAAAACGGATCAATCATGGCAAGAAGAGCTGCAAAAATCGAATAGCAAGAATTCACGTTCAGGGCATGACAGTAAGGCTTGGGGAAAATTCGTGTCGTCATTCTCATATCATCGTGGAGACTTGAATGATCCAGAATCCTATAAAACACTCTCTAAACACCTCGATGAAATTGAATCAGAAAATGGCACTAACCATAATCGGCTCTTCTATCTTTCTACTGCACCTGAATTCTTCCCAGTAGTCCTAGAAAACTTGAAAGCTGCAGGACTAAACAAGGCTAATACGAGTGCATGGTCCAGAGTCATCATTGAAAAACCGTTTGGATCGGATTTAAAGAGTGCTCAGAATTTAAATACGATACTCAATGAAACCTTTTCTGAAACAGACACTTATCGTATTGATCATTACCTAGGAAAAGAAACTGCCCAAAACATAATGGTTTTGCGTTTTGCCAACTCGATATTTGAACCATTATGGAGGAGTCGGTTCATTGATCATGTGCAAATCACATGTGCTGAACACCTAGGCATGGAAGGTGGACGAGGCGGTTATTACGATAAAGCTGGGGCCACTAGAGACATGGTACAGAATCATTTATTACAGTTGCTAAGTTTAGTTGCTATGGAACCTCCTACTGACCTCTCCGCTGATAGTGTACGTGATGAAAAAGTAAAAGTATTAAGAACTATACGTAAGATGGATTCAAAGCAGGTGATCGAAAATGTCGTTCGCGCTCAATACAATGACGGAACCATTAACGGGGAACCGGTAAAGGCTTACAGGAAAGAAGACCGGGTTAATCCTCAAAGCATGACCGAATCTTATGTCGCTATGCGCCTATTCATTGACAACTGGCGCTGGGAAGGTATTCCGTTTTATATACGAATGGGTAAAAGACTACCCAAAAAAGCAACAGAGATATCACTGCATCTCAAATCACCTCCTAACGTCCTTTTTCAAAAACTTCCGAGCGCAGGAGAGAGTAACATATTGACTATCAGAATACAGCCTGACGAAGGAATGTCTGTCCTAATGCTCTCAAAGAAACCGGGAACGAGCTTAAAGATTGAGCCAGTAAAAATGGATTTCCAGTACTGGTCATCCTTTGAAAAGGGATCTCCTGAAGCATACGAAAGACTTCTCATTGATGCGATGATAGGCGACGCCACTTTGTTTGCTCGACGAGATGAAGTTGAAAATGCATGGGTATTCATCGATTCGATAGAAGAGGCATGGCATGAATCTCAAGAAAAATCTCCAATGGCAGAATACCCTGCCGGTTCCTGGGGACCGAAAGAATCCGATCTCCTACTTGCAAAAATGGGTCATGAATGGCGGACCCTCTAATTTATCCGTTTGGTATCAACAACTTGAAGCAGCTAGATATTAGTTTCCACTAAATACAATAAACTGAGATTTTTCTTCTAACTTCTATTAAATCGGGCCACTTCTCTTTTCGCCTCACGGTCCTGGACCTTTTTCTTTAGGGTATGCCTCTTGTCGTATTGTGCCTTCCCTCGCCCTAACCCAAGTTCAACTTTGACTCTTTTCTCTTTCCAATATAAGCGCAAAGCCGGCATAGAAAAACCTTTCTCCTCAAGTTTGATTTCAATCCTATCTATCTCTCTCCTGTGCAATAATAAACGGCGAGGCCTCCTCGGTTCATGCTGTTCATGGCTAGCAGATGAATATGGCTTAATATCACAACCAACGAGGAAGATTTGTCCATTCTGGACAACCGCAAACGCATCTCTTAAATGCACATGCCCTTCACGAATTGATTTAACTTCAGTCCCTTTCAGTTCGATTCCAGCCTCGAACTTATCGACGATGTTAAAGTCGTGAAAAGCTTTACGATTTTTTGATATTTCCTGCGACATGCCGCAGAGGATTTACTCTTCAGTAACACCTTCCTCAAGGACGATTTTGCCTTCGATAATCTCAGACAACGCAATGTCCGCAGTACCCATTCTTTCAACCATAGTAATTAATGGGCTCCTGCCACTGTTCAACTGCTGGACTCTCTTAGAGACTAGATTGATTAGCGAGGGCGGGTCAGTAATCACTTCCAAGGCTTTCTCAACGAGTTCTGTTTTCATGGCAAATCTATCAGATAGAATTATTTACTTAACAGTTATGACCAATTCAGTCGATTAGCCGTAAAAAAGAATTCTATTTTATAAGGGATGGTTTAATTTTTCGGATTAATGGAGAAGTTAAAAGAATATTTCAAATAATTGGATGTTATAATATTACTCTTCTTACAACTCGTGGTCAAAGAAGGGTTATTGGATTATCACAATTCAAGACAGAATCAAGCTGATTCCTAAGAGCAAGCATAAAAACAAGGGTAAACTATCAACAAGCCTTTAAAATAATGGACCAAAACCAATGAAACTATCTACTAAGCAAAGAAATAGCTAAATAATAGTTTATCGATACAGCACCTTAACGACGCTTTCTCCTACCTCCTCCTCCGGTTCTAACTTGCTGAGATTTTGTAGATTTAGTCTGCGCTCCAGGAGCTCCTAGCGGTGGCCTTTTCATGCTCCGGTCTACCTTCTTCAGTTCGACTTCCTTGCCAAACTTTTTCGAAGCCCAAGTCTGACCAATACTGAAGATGTTGCCAGCAGTCCAGTAAAGGGCGAGTGCTGAGGCAAAATTGTAGCAAATCACAGTAATGAAAATTGGCATTATTGACATTATGATTTGCATTTGCTTCTGGTTAGGACCAGCGGCCTGTGGCGTCATTCGCATCTGGAACATCATGGTAATCCCCATCAATAAAGGTAAAATATTAATTGAGATACCTAAGCCAGGCACCTCACCCACGCTATCAGGCAAAGACAGATCATTAACCCAACCAAGCCATCCCTCGTGTCGAAGTTCAACCGCCGAACGTAGCATTGCAAAATAGCCAATGAAAATCGGCATCTGAAGTAAAAGAGGGAGACAGCCACCAATCGGATTGACTCCGTAGTCTTTGTATAACTTCATCGTCTCCTTCTGTATCTTCTGAGGATTTTTGCTATGCTTCTCCTTAATTTCCTGCATCATGGGCGCAAGCTTGCTCATCTTTTTCATGGCCCGGGTTCCTTTGGCCGTGATAGGCCAAATCGATAAACGCATGATGATCGTAATAGAAATAATAGCCCAACCAAAATTACCAAGGCCACTATGCAATAGGTTCATGAGCCAGCTCAAGAGAACAGCGAAAGGCTCTGCAAAAAATCCAAATATCGGCATCCGATCAAAACCGACTATTTCTTTTCTCTCACCTTCAAGGCCCTTAAGGATCTGATAACTTTTCGGGCCTGTATAAATCTCATATTTCCAAGTCTTCGATTCTCCAGGATTTAAAGTAATATTTTTAGGCAATCCAATTGCCCCCTGAGATGCATACTGATCTGAATTAACCTCAAAGCGACTAGCCCAGACAGATGATTCGTAAGATTCATTCACATATAAATTTGTTGAGAAGAATTGATTACTTACACCTATCCATCGAAGCTTCTCATGCAATTCCTGCCCCTTAATATCATCTTTATCCTTTTTTAAATAGCTTAAGCTCCTGAACTTATCCTTACTGCCCCGCATATATTCGAAACCGGTATAGAGGTCCCTTGAATTCCCATCTTGAAGCTGAGATGCGGATCCTGCATATAAGAAATAATCATTCAGGCTAAAATTACCACCCTCACCCAAATACTTGACAGCCAAATCCATCTTTATGATATACCCTTCTCCCGGATCCTTATCTTGAGTCAACGTAAAGGTCTTAGTCACCTGCAATTTTTCAGGACTTTCCGCACTGAACTCAATTTCAGTTTCGTTTTGAGAAACCAGTTCATAGTTCAATCCTTCAAATTTCCCAATGCCCTTACTCAGTGCCCCTATCGGATGCTTTGAATATTTATTAAGAATAATAGATGAAGCATTTTTAAGCCCTTCTTTTTCAACCACCTTAGGGCTTTCTAGGTTATGCTCCTTGAGAGCGACCGTCTTAATTCCTCCTCCAATGTTGGTAAATGTCCAATCAGCCACTCCATTAGAAAGAGTCAGTAACTGTTCTTTGATAGGTTCAATGACTGGACCATTCTGAGTCTCTTTTTTTTCCTTTCCTTCACCAGTGCCCTCTGGATTCGCTACCTGAGAACTTTGCTGATTTCGTTCAATCAACTTCCTCTGTTCCTCGATACTTTTCTTTTGTCCATCAAACCACAAAAAGAGCCCCAATGAGCAAGCAATTATAACTATCCAGCCTGTCCTATCCATGTTTCAGTAAATCTTGCTTGTTATTGTCTTCTTTTCTTAAAATTTGTTCAGACCTGAGAGGAACAGAGTCATGCCCGTGCCCGCCCCAAGGACCACACCTCAATATTCTCTTTATTCCTAATATAGATCCGCGGAAAGCGCCATAACTTTGAACGGCCTGTAAAAAATATTCTGAGCATGTTGGATCGAACCGGCACCCTGAATTCGGACCCCCAATCAAATGAATTAATGGAGAAATTAGAATCTGGTAGAATCGAATCAGCAATTTTATTATATGCCTCATAGAAGTTGATCCTCAGCAACAAGACCCGCACGATGCATCAGTTTTTTCCAGTCAGATTCTAAATCTTGAAAAGTTGCATTAGGTGCCATGTATCTGGGAATCATGACAAGATAACCGGAAAACTTCAAAGAATCACCCCAACAATTAATAATCCCTCGTAACCGTCGCCGGATACGATTCCTAATCACTGCATTTCCTATCTTCCGGGTCAAAATGATACCAAACTTCATCTTTGGAATAATTTCTTGATCTGCAAGAATTCCCAAAACAATATACTTACCAGAAAATGTCCTTCCTTCGTTGCGCACACGCAAAAACTCGCTGCGTGATTTCATACACATTGGCCGCTTAAACCGCATAATCAGTGTTGATAAATGATTGTCTACCTTACCACGCCTTAATCAAGCTCAGATAAACAATTTAAGTCTGACGATGACGCTTGTAATGAATCTCTGCTCCCTTAGGAATAAGCCTCTTACGCCCTTTTTGACGCCGCCTTTTTATAATACCTCGACCACCTTTTGTCTTCATCCTAGCACGAAATCCGTGCTGACGCTTTCGACTGCGTTTAGAGGGTTGATAAGTACGTTTCATGATCGTTTTATTTTTTCAATGATCTTACAAAATAAATTCAGATCATTAGAGGGGCGCACATGATACTTCTTATCTGATTACAGTCAAGCAGGGGCATAAAACCTTATTATAAAAAAATCAGAACATAAAAGCCTATTATTTAAGGGTTATTAACTATATTTATTGTTAGAATCTTCTGAAAGAGTATTTACCCGTTCTATCTTCAAATAAAGGGGAAAAGATCGTTGAGATAAACATCAGGGTCTGCGTTAAATAGTCAAAATTATGGGCAGCATTAAAACTTTATTCTTTTTTTACGTTTTATTTATTCCTATTGCCGGTATCGGCCAAGATAAAATCGAAGACCCTGGAGCCAGAACGTGGTCTCATTCAGACGGTAGAAAAATCAAAGCAGGGATCGTTGATGTTGTAGATAAGAATGTAATTTTAAAGGCCCCGAACGGAAAGAGCGGTCCTGTAGAATTAGCAAAACTAAGCAAAAAAGATCAGGAATATATTGCCAAGTGGATTCAAAACAATGCAGTGCCTAAAGGCTTCGGCAAACCCGACACAACAATTGAAATCACGACTCTCAAAGGGGAAATGAAATATAATAGGCCAATTATTACCGTGTATCCTGGGAAAAAAATTAAGCTGATACTTCGGAATCAAGATGACATGCATCACAACTTAGCGATCACAAAACCTGGCAAAGGAAAAGATATGAAAGTTGCTCAGGAAGCATGGAAGTTAGGAGTCGACGGTTTTGCCAAGCACTGGATCCCGAAACATCCTGACCTTCTCTTTGCGAGCAAAATGGCGGACCCTCATTCTTCTTCAACTCTCTATTTCACTGCGCCTAAAAGAACAGGTAAGTATCCATATGTTTGTACTTTACCTGGCCATGCTCAGGTGATGAGGGGAACAATGATAGTTTCCAAAGAAGTGAATCCCCTAAGCGAACTGACCTTTACTCTATTTAAGGGTTCATGGAAAAAAATACCAGATTGGAATCAAATAGAACCGTCCGGAACGGATCATGTTCCTAGTGGAAAGTTTGATCTTTCTTGTACAAAAGAAAAAGACTCTTTTGGGATAGTCTTTAGAGGAAACATTGAAACACCAAAATCAGGAGACTATATATTCACTGTCAGCTCTGATGATGGGTCCAGACTACTCATCGATAGAAAAATCGTCATCGATCATGACGGTATCCACGGAGACTCTCCTAAATCCGGCAAAGTAAAACTGGAAAAAGGATCGCACCATATAGAAGTGCAATACTTTGAAGGAGGCGGCGAAGAATCACTTTATGTTGGCTGGAAAACGCCAAACTCCAAAAAGGAAACCCCGCTCTCTGTGAATAGAGGACCTTCAGGGGGAAATTCACTTGGCGGACAATTGATCGTTGCTGAGGAAGAAGCTCGAATTTATCGCAACTTCATTCAGGGAGCAGGATCAAGAGCTATCGGGGTCGGTTATCCTGGAGGACTCAATTTAGCTTATGATGCAAACAATATGCGAATTGCCATGCTCTGGCTTGGAGACTTTATTGATGCAAAAAGACATTGGAACGGAAGAGGTCAAGGCTATCAGCCACCGGCAGGCCAATCCGTCATCAATGGGCCTCCTGGAGTTCCTTTCGCAACCATTAGCGATTCAAATGAATCTTGGCCTGATTCTTTCATTAGAAAAGAAAATGCACAGCTTCCACCGATTAAAGGAGGGTACCTATTTAAGGGCTACAAGTTGACAGGAGAGGAAAGGATCCCGACTTTCAGATACACTTTCGGCACTCTATTCATTGAAGATATGCCTTCACCTCAAGGATCATTTGAATCCTCTGATGTCGCTTTCACCCGCAGTATCAAAATCAAAGGGAACCCTGTGAAGAATCTATATTTCAGGGCAGCGGTAGGGCAATCAATAGAACTTACAGATAATAACACTTACCTCATTGATGATAACACTGCTCTGACTTTTAAATCAGAAGGGAAGCCCGTCATAAGAGAAAACGGAGGAAATAAAGAACTACTTATCCCCATTCAATTTAGTAATGACTCGGCCCTAATCGAGCAAACTATCAATTGGCAATAAAAAATCATACCGTCTTTATGAAAAAAATAATCTGCTCATTATTAATTACTATTTCAGTAAGCTCGTTAGCACTTTCGCAAAATCCCCAAGAAGAATCCGATCATTATCCGATCGTTGAAATCCCAATCCCAGATAATATCGTCCTAGAAGTGGGAGGGATCGAGGTCTTGCCTGGAAAGCGCATAGCCGTGAGTTCTCGTCGCGGTGACATTTATGTCGTCGAGGGAGCATACACGGATGATCCAGGAGATGACAAATGGATTCCTTGGGCAATCGGTTTGCATGAGGTTTTGGGATTAGCATGGAAAGACGGTTGGCTATACGCCACACAAAGACCTGAGGTCACCAGAATGAAAGATGAAGATGGTGATTTTAGAGCAGATATTTTCGAAAGCGTTTCCTCGGCATGGGGAGTTAACGGAGATTATCATGAATATGCTTTTGGCTCTAGGCATGACCCGGACGGTAATATATGGGTCGTTCTATGTCTGACAGGATCAGGCGGTGCAAGCTCTGATTTCAGAGGCTGGTGCGTGCGAGTGACCCCTGACGGAAAAATGCTTCCTACAACAAGTGGAATACGTTCTCCGGGAGGAATTGGTCAGAACCATCTCGGGGATATGTTCTATTGTGACAACCAAGGCCTGTGGAACGGTACAAGTTCAATCAAACCGTTACCTGTCGGAGGATTTGTTGGGAACCCGACCGGCAACAAATATTATGAATTAACAGATGCCATTGGAAAAAGGCCTGAGGATCCTAAAAGCGGAAGCAGATTATCAACAGAAAGAGCAAAGATTCCAGAGCTTGTTCCACCAGCAGCAATGTTCCCTCATGGCAAACTCAGTAACTCACCGACCGGCATCGCATGTGATACGTCGGGAAAATTTGGCCCTTTCACTAACCAGTTATTTATTGGGGAACAGACAATGTCAACAGTGTTGAGAGTAGCACTCGAAAAAGTGAATGGAGTCTATCAGGGAGCCGCGTTTCCATTCCGCGGCAAGTTCAAGTCAGGCAATGTCGCTGTGCGGCTCGGACCTGACGGCAGCATGTTTGTTGGGGGAACTGATCGCGGTTGGGGAGCAAGAGGGGGAAAGCGTTTTGCTCTTGAAAGGTGTCATTTTAATGGCAAGAAACCATTCGAAGTCCTACAAATGAAAGCCAAACCTGATGGGTTTGAAGTTATTTTCACTGAACTTATTGAAGAAAAATCAGGCTCCGACATAGCAAGTTACAAGATGGATTCATACACTTACATATATCAAAGTGGATACGGCAGCCCCGTCGTAGATAAGAGCAACCCTACAATTAAATCAGCATCAGTTTCACAGGACAAAAAGAGCGTTTACTTGAAAATAGAAGGACTAGTTAAAGGAAATGTGCATGAACTGAACCTTCCCGGCATCAAAAACGTTGAAGGAAAAGCACTTTTGCATCAGGTAGGATATTATACTCTAAACGAAATTCCTGAAAATTAAGACCACTAGCAGATCCTACTAGTAACCTTAGAAGCACATCACGTGATTCGCATACGGAGGTTATGACCTCTCGCATCTTAGGTAAATACTAGTTATTTTTTGCTCTACCGATGAAGGTTACAATGGTATGATAATTGAATGCGTATTTTCATTTCTCTTGCCTTAATATTTTCCATTGGCTCATATGCTCAGTCCGCCGAATTATGGAAAAGTGAAAAGCCTATAGCAAACTTTCATCTTAAAGCAAAGTATCAGTCAAATAAGAGTGGAATCATTTCCATTAGTGCCGCACCAGGAGCTGCAATTTCTTTTCCTGTCCAACAAGGGTCTCAGGGAACTATCGAAATCGGAGCAAGCCAGAAAGAGGGTGAACGCGGTAAAATAAAGGGATGGATCAATGGAAAACCGTTAACTGAGATCAAAGAATATGGGGAAGCTGGAAAGGCAAAAAGCAGCGAGAATGAAGGAAAGAGCTTGTTTATCTCTAGCCCAAAACAATCAAAGAATCCTTTCGATATGGGTAAAGACTTCACTGCTTATGTTAAATTCAAAGCCAAAGGCGATGGCACATTGTTCTCTAAAGCAGTGCCAGGGGAAAAGTGGTTAAAGAACGGAAAGGCCCTTTATATAAGAAAAGGTCGACTAATTTATGATATCGGATGGAAAGGAATGATTGCCGGCGCCAATAAAGTCAATGATGGAAAATGGCATGAAGCGGCACTCGTCACGCGTTCTGGGAAATCCAGCCTTTATCTTGATGGGAAAAGAATTTCTGAAAACAAGTCATTCACCGCAAATGATCCCCCCAAGGCTTTGTTTCAAATCGGCACTTGCACGGCCGACTTTGGTGGTGACCTAGAAGGAACAATTAGTAACTTAAGATACTGGAAAAGAGGATTAGATGAAAAAGAATCCTTACTCGCAGTTTCCAATAGAGTCGCTGAAACAAATACCCCTGATTTTAATTGGCTTCCTCCAAATTCGACTCAGCCCGAGAAAATAATTCAAGAAGGGAAACCTTCGCTAATTAATGGATTTGTCGCATGGCACGCTTCTATCACTACAAACAACGATCAAATTATGATATCAGAAATCAGTGTTTCAGAACTAGGAGATGCTGATCATTCACAAATTGTAAATGCCTGGGATCATAACAGTCTGGACAGAGGTGCCAGGATATACAACGGATTGTGCATCACGTGTCATGGCACCGATAAGGTTGAAGGAACACTACCAACGGCTCTCCGATTTCATAAGGGGGAATTCAAGAACGGAAAGGATCCCTTGTCCATGTACTCAACGCTCACCAAAGGCTTCAATCAAATGGTCGCCCAACCATGGATGACCCCCCAACAGAAATGGGATGTTATTCATTACATCCGCGAAACCTTCATAAGAAAAAAGAATCCTTCACAGTTGGTTAATGTGGACGAAGCATACGTAAATTCATTACCACGTGGCCTTGATTTAGGACCTCAAAGTCCAAAACTTTTTGGTTCGGGAGAACCAAAATGGAAAAAAATGAATTACGGTCCTGTGCAGTTCTGGACCATACAGGTAGGATCAGGCAATATCGCATACAAAGGTATTGCAGTTCGCCTAGACGAAGGACCAGGCGGAATTGCTCGAGGAAATAAATGGATCCTTTACGATCATGACACAATGCGTGTCGCATCTGCCTGGGAAGGTGACAAATACATCGATTGGAGAGGCATTGCATTTGATCAATCCCACGGTAGTCACGCATCACTAGTCGGAGAAAAGGTTTTCGAAAACCCTGTCGGCCCAGGTGTCGGCAAGCCATCTGACGGAACCTTCAAGGATCCTCGATTCCTTGGCCGAGACGGAAAACCTTACGGCCCCCTCCCCAAGAAGTGGACTCATTATAAAGGAATCTATCTGCACGGGGGAAGAGCCATCATTAAATACACTATCGGTAGCACAGAAGTACACGAGCTTCCGGGTTATGAAATCCTAGGAGAAAAAACTATTTTTACCCGAACCTTAGAATTAGGAAAATCTACAGACCCTATCCGCTTACGTATCGCACCAAAGGACAAAGCCGTTGCAACGATAGGAGCCAAAGGCACTAATATAAAAACCGACGCCAATGGTTTAAACGTTCTTGAGATTCCTGCGGCTTCGACCCCGGCCCGAATCAAAATTCTAATTGCGGCAGTTGATCAAAAATCTTTAGATGAACATCTTGCTAATAGCGGACCACCGATCGCCTTATCGCCACTTACTCAGGGAAGTTCAAAGCGATGGCCAACAATGGTCACGACAGAGGGGAAAAATGGAGGATCCTCAGCATCTTTTGAAGTCGACGAAATTACTCTGCCACTTAATAATCCATGGAACTCATGGATGAGGGTCGGAGGTTTTGATTTCTTTGCGGATGGAAAACGTGCAGCTGTCGCCACCTGGCTAGGTGATGTATATATCGTTGACGGTATCGATAAAAAGTTCGGGAAACACAAATGGCAAAGGATCGCCACGGGATTATTTCAGCCCTTAGGCGTGAGAATTGTAGACGGTAAAATATTCGTAACGTGCCGAGACCAGATAGCAAAACTCCATGACTTAAACGGTGACAACGAAATAGATTTCGTCGAGAGCTTTAATAATGATCATCAGGTCACTGAACACTTTCACGAATTTGCAATGGGTCTTCAAACAGACGAAGAAGGGAACTTCTATTATGCAAAATCTGCGAGGCATGCAAAAACAGCGCTGGTACCACATCATGGAACATTAATTAAAGTGAGCTCTGATGGAGGTAATTCCAAAATCATAGCTAACGGTTTCCGTGCAGCTAACGGAGTCTGCCTCAATCCTGACGGAACATTTATCGTTACTGATCAGGAAGGACACTGGAATCCAAAGAACAGAATTAATTATGTCAAAGAAGGTGGCTTCTACGGAAATATGTTCGGCTATCATGATGTCACGGATAACAGCGACAGCGCAATGGAACAGCCGCTTTGCTGGATAACCAATAATTTTGATCGGAGCCCAGGAGAACTGATGTGGGTGCCAGAAAATGCTGGGTGGGGAGCCTTAAATGGAAAATTGCTCAACTTAAGTTACGGGACCGGAAAAATTTTCTTAGTTCCTCACGAAAAAATAGAAGGTCAGGCGCAGGGCGGAATGATTTCTTTAGGATTAGATTTCCCAACTGGAATCATGCGAGGAAGGTTCCATCCAGAGAACGGACAACTTTATGCTACAGGAATGTTTGCTTGGGCAGGAAGTAAGAGAGGAGATGGTGGTTTCTACAGAATACGCTATACAGGAAATACACCCAAACTACCAATCCAACTAAAAGCCAAGAAGGATGGTATAGAAATAGAATTCACAACAAAACTTGATGACACTCAATCTCAGAACACAGGATCCTATCAGGTAGAAGTTTGGAATCTTAAGAGAACTCAAAATTATGGATCAAGACATTATAACCAACGTAAACTGACTGTGAAAAAAGCAGTTCTATCTGCAGATAAGAAACATATACGTTTGCTTATCCCCGACCTAAAACCAACTTGGGGAATGGCCATCCGTTACAATTTGTCTAGCGCTGACGGAGAAAAATTCGAAGGCGAAATACACAACTCAATTCACAAAATGCCTAAAAGTTAAACTGTGAATAATCCCCACCAAAGTAACGGACAACTCGTCCTACGTTCCAGTCTTTGGATATTTTTGCACGGCCTTCCTTAATTTTAATCGAGCATCATTCAGTGATCCCTCTTTTAAATCTTGGATAGCATTCTGCACCTCAGTATCAGCATCCTTAGCCGCCTGTTGGCGCCTGATAACTTCACGCTCAGCAGCAGCTGAAGCTTGCAATTGAACAGTTTTAGATAATTTAACTTTGCTCGTTCCTTCTGGTCGGACAATAAATGAACCGTCCTGTGGTTGGGGTAAGGGGGGAGCCGGACGATTAGCAGGAGAGACAACAGGGCCAGCTTCATTAATCTTGTTGCTGACACATGAACCCATTAACAGCGTCAAAGTACAGGAAACAAATAATTGGTATTTTTTCATAATGAGTCTTAAAAATCTGATGAATCGGTAATATGATAAGGCCTTCGATACAAATAATTTATACGTCTAGTCCAATAAATTTTCATTTAAGAGATTAATTTCAAAAATTTTAAATCTTTTCCTATATTCTTTATCAATTGGTATAACCAGATCTTCTCAACCAATCCTCAAGTAAATCCGGCCATTTCTTTGATCCCTTATGACGGCCCAAACCGACTCCATGCCCCCCTTCTCGAAAAAGATGGAATTCACACCCCACACCTGCCCTTCTTAAGGAAGACACAAAGCGTAAAGAATTTTCTGCTGGGACTGGTCTATCTTGATCAGTGTGAAAAATAAATGCTGGAGGGACCTCCGCAGTCACTTGATTCTCTAAGGACATCTTTTCCAACAATTCTTTACCTGCATTCTTCCCCAATAGATTCATTTTGGAACCTTCATGCGTCACACCTTTAGCCATCGAAATTACTGGATATGCAAGAATCATAAAGTCTGGCCTTTCTAATTCATTGGAAAACTGAGTTCCTGCAGTCGCGGCAAGGTGACCGCCTGCTGAAAATCCCATGACTCCTATCTTTTTAGGATCAATCTGATACGATGATGCATTAGTCCTGATTCGGCTAATTGCTTTACGGACATCGTTACCAGGCAAAGGATGCCGATGAGGAGATACTCGGTACTTAAGAACGAAAGCGCTAACGCCTTTTTGAGCGAACCATTTTCCCACATCATTGCCCTCGTAAGACATCACACACATACCATATCCACCTCCTGGACAAATGATGACAGCTGAAGTTTTTACTTCCTTTGTTTCTGTTTTGGCCCGGTGAAGTGTAAGAGTAACGCCGTCTGCACCTGTCCCTCCCTCTCCTTCAGGCCAAAGCTTAAAAGTTTCAGAATAACAATTAAGTATCAATGTTAGAGCCACTCCAAGAGCGCATAGTGTCGTTTTCATAAATAATATCCTCACACTTATAATGAAAAAAGTCGAGCACATCTATCATGTCTGAACAAAAAATTCAACCAAATGCCCGAGCCCATCCACAATCAATAATCAATAATCAATACTTCATTTAAGAATACCACGGACCAAAGCAATCAATTCATTAGGCTGATAGGGCTTTGGCAACACTCCACTAAAACCAAAACTTTTAGGATCCGCCATGGCCGGATCATCTGAATAACCACTGGATACAATTGCCTTCACTTCAGAGTCGATATTCAAAATCTCTTTGATGGCTCTCGCTCCCCCCATCCCCTTTGGAACGGAAAGGTCCATGATCACAAGATCATAGGGATTGCCCGATCGATATCTCTCAATATATCTAGCTACAGTATCAACTCCGTCCTCAGTCTCAGTAACTTCATATCCCTCCCTCTCTAAGTTTGCAACGAGCAACTGCCTTATGAGAGAATCATCCTCTAATATCAAAATACTAGGTGAAGATTTAATTTTATCTGTTAACGGAATCTTCTCAAATGTTGATTCCTGGTCGGTTGAGGCGGGAAAAGCAACGACTACTCTGGTCCCAGAAGGCAAGTTCGGCTCTAGAGCAATTCCTCCATTATGAGCTCTTGTAATAGATTCACAAACGGTCAGCCCTATACCGGTTGCATTGGCCTGGGTCCTAGATGTGAAATAAGGCTCAAAGACTTTTCCAAGTAACTCATCATCAATCCCATGACCATCATCAATGACTTGAAGTATCACGTAATCTAAACCTTCATCCAGTCCCAACGACGATGGTAAACTTCTCTTTGAAAAACCATCAGCACCAGCATTCATTAAATTTATAACAATCTTCCCTCCTCCCGGCATAGCCTGCTCTGCATTACGCAATAAGTTTTCTACCACTCTACGGAATTGACCTGGGTCCGCATCCACTTTCCAAATGTCTTCAGAATTTTCAACCATATACTGAATCTGGTCGTCACGGTCATGCTCCTCGAGAATTTCAGAAATAACTTTCCCAAAATCAATTGTCTGTCGGATTGGAGATCCACCCTTTGCAAAAGTTAATAATTGTTGCACTCGGTTCTGTGCGCGAAGCGTTGCACTTAAGGCATTCCCAATTTCTTCATCCCCTTCAACACCTTTCGGCAATTTAACATTAGCAAGAGATAAATTTCCCAGAATAACAGTCAATATGTTATTAAAATCATGAGCAAAACCGCGCGCTAACAAGCTAAGACTCTCCAACTTTTCTAATCTCAAAGCACTTTCATTCTCTTCAATCCGCTCCGTAATATCACGCATGAGAAGCAATAATCCCCCACCGAAGGGGTAAGCGTTAAGCTCAAACCAAAAAGAACTGTCCTGATGATAAAACTCGAAGGAAACTCTTTCTCCACGAGCCATGGCTCTCGAAACATCATGGATATTGTCTTCTCGAACATCTTCTGAAAACATTCGCCAAAATTTATTACCAATAATGCCCTCATCCAATGCGTCAAAAAGCTCAACGGCACGCTGATTAACAAATGTAATTTCCCAATTCTTATCAACCGCAAAAAGAGGATCCGCTATTCCTTCAACTATATTCCGAATAGGATCATCCGTTATTTGATCTGAACTAAGTCCTTTTGAATCCTCATTCAACGCCTTACGGAAAACAACTACCAAGCCGACTAAACTGCCTTGAGGATCCTTGAGAGGAGCCGCATTATCTTCAATTAGAACTCGGCCCCCACCCTTCCTAGTCAGATAAGAAGTTCGCTTTGATTTATTCTTGGATCGGTAACTTGGAGAAAGGGCCGGAACCTTATTGCCGCTGGAATCCTTAATAGATAATACATCTTGCAATACCATGTGCTTTGCATCACCAAATTCCCATTCCGTTAAAGATTCAGCTACAGGATTCATATAAGTGATATTACCAACAATGTCAGTTGCAATTAAAGCATCAGCCATACTGCTTAACGTGCTGAAAAATTGTTTCTCGCGATCCATCAGAGCCTCTCTTGATCGGTTCCTCGACACTGCGATCGCGACCGAGGATTTAAGTTCACTCTCATCAAAAGGCTTCAATAAATAAGCTTCAGGGTCAATTTCACCCGCTCTCTTGATTGTATTTTCATCAGCTGAAGCTGTAATGAAAATAATCGGTTTCCCGTAATCATAACGAATCTTCTTAGCTAATGCCATTGCATTAATCGGCGCATCCATTTGAATATCCATGATCACCAGATCAGGATCAGCTCTTCGCACAATTTCCATAGCATCGCGCTCATTTTCCGCAATCTCAGGTTCAGCATAGCCTAACCGGACAAGCGACTTCTGGACATCTTTACCGGCCCGACTTTCATCATCAATGATAAGAATGCGGAAAGGATTCATCAATTACCCTGCATTAACTTATCTGCCTTCTGGAAAACAAAATCCAACATGAAATTCAGTCATAAGGCCGCAGTTCATTTTTAATTCACCCCCTATCCTTCTCGCTAATGATCTTACAATTTTCAGACCATTACCAGCGTCTCTATCCAAATCATAATCAGCAGGCAAAGGAACACCATCATGACTAAATAACAATTCACCGCTACTCCCATCATCGTTAATAATTATCGAAAATTTTACGGTAACTTCATCACGATCTTGACAAGCATGTATAAAAATATTCCTAAGCATTTCATTACATATAAGAGCTAAAGGCATCGCCAATGAATAAGGCATGAAAATCTCCTTCCGCTCTATTCTAGGGGCTCTTCCTAATGAATCCACTCCACGTTGAACACCATAATTTAAATGGACGCACGGATTAGAATGATCAGGAGCCAGTTCTATCAACTCCTTCACTAGGGAACTAGTATACTGTCCAAAATTAACACTCGAAAAATGTTCCTCTCCAGTAGTATGAGTTAGTAATAATGCCAACGCATCGATTCTTGAAACCGTAACGCTTAAAGTTTCCGTATCCTGATCGTTACTCCAAAGGCGTAAAATATCTGAAACGATACTTAGCAGCACATCCATTCTTCGATTCATCTCTGATAAACTTTCCTTATTATCTCTAACAAGTTTATCACTTAATTTTAAACCTGTAACCTCTGAGAGAGCTACCAACAGACCCCCGTCATTCATTAACTTAGGTCTAATCTCAATTTGTAGAGGTTCTTTAGAATCTGTATTGATTGGAAAGACTCCTGCAGAACCCTTAACCCAAACTAAAGAACGCCAGCGCTCAAGCAATTCATTAACCCCTAATTGATCATTCGCTATCAAAGCATGGGACAACCAGTCTTCTATCATTTCAAATGATGTCAAATCTGTGCCTACTATTTTGCTGGCCGCATCATTTGTATAAATTATCTTGCCGTCACGGCCCAAGAGCACAATGCCTGATGGCAATAATTCTGAAATCGAACGGGCCCTAGCTGATGAAGATTTCAAATCAGCAATCTCTTTTTTAGCACGCTTTAGTTCAACGCCCGAAGCAACAAGATCAGCTTCAAAACGTGCGGACTGAGACTTTGTCATGCTCAACTCATGCTCAGCAGTCACATCATATGCTAATCCGTACACGGTCTTCTCAGCATTATCCTTATCCGGATCTACACAGAAGCGCATGTTACGCTCCTTTCCATTAGAATCCTTAACCTTAAAGATTTCAGAAAATGACAACCGAGAGGTGACTGACGAACGGATCAAATCCGATAACTTTTGAGCGTCAGAACTTTCCATCCCTTCATAAAACATTAAATCCATGCCTCCGCTTTTCGCGCATCCACGGAAAGAAATCCATGCATCATTAACGGAATCTACAGATCCCTCATCATCACATTTCCATGCCGGGACCGGGCACATTTCCAATAAATCCGAATCTGAAATATTGCTTTCTGAATGGTTAATAAACAGTCCAGCATCCGTCCCCACCCTAATGATCCCAATGACGCTTCCATCGGAAGATCTTCGAGGAGAATTGGACCATATCACGGAACGTTGAGAACCTTCATTATCAGTGATCTGATCAACTGTCGTATCTGGGTACGTGAATTGGCCGCCATTCATCAACTTTTGCGAAAACATCAAATATTGTTCCCGCGATGCATCATGTTCCGATTTTTGCAAAAATATCTCCCAATAATATTTTCCTTCATCAACTATGGGATCCCAATGAGCTAGCTGTTTAGCGGCTCGGTTACTACGGACTACCCTGCCCTTGATATCCAAAAAAAGAACTGGGATCAAAGGGCTCGTCATCACTGACTCCGCAACATCAGCCTCAAATCGGCGCTCTATATCAAGTGTCTTTTCTGCATTAATTGATTGGGCTGAAATTACCAATCCCCCCAATGCCGCATCCTCTAAATACCACGGATTCACAAACCAACGAATCCATTCCTTCTCACCGCTTGACCACTGAACCAATTCTTCTCCTACCTGCTCAGTTCCATATTTGAAACAATCATTACAGATTGACCTCCATTCATTAGATACTCTAGGAATAAATTCAAACTGACCCACTCCTGAAGAATCTAAAACAGCACTGCCTATTGAATCATTCCATGAGCCATTCGAAAATAAATAATTCATGTTCCTATCGAACATGGCCATAGCCAAAGGACAGGCATCCACCATCGGCCGTAAATTATTTCCTGGCAATGACCCTGAACCATTTTGAAAATCGGCTTCCCCTGTTCCTCTCCTAACAATGATAGGTGCTTCCTCTCCAACTCGATCAGTCCCATCCTCGGATTTTTGGGAAATGGCCTGCTCGTGTATCATGTTTCTCGAATTCCAATTCCCCGTCACTTTCTGTGACCTTTCCGTAATGACGGTACCGGCATCTTCCAACCTAAGTAGAAAATCTTTCTCATCTATAGGAACGGCCAGCACCTGATCAATACCCTCAATTATTTTTGAAATATTCTTGTGGTTCAGAGCGATGAGATACGGTTTTTGATATTCACCGGATCTATTACTAACATCCTCAATGAAAGACTGAACCTCCGGATCATCTCCATGAAGACTTAAAACTATCAATGATTGTGATAAAAATGACTCTCTAGCTTCTCGGATCGAATCACATGTCATTGTTTCATATCCCTTAATGTTAAGCATCTCGCATATGGCCTGGCTACTAACAACATCAGCATCAATGACCAATGCTGTACGGTCCCGATTCATTTCAATCGAGAAATCCTCTGAATCGGTATTTAGATTGGCTTTATTTTTCAAAGAATTTCGGTAGGAAGGCTGAATTTCCCCTTAAATATTCAATTCTTGGGTAGAATAAGGAATGAATAGGCAAACTGATGTCATCAATAAATAGATAATAACCAAAATGAAATATCGGACAAGGCTAATGGCACCTGATCGATAACGAAACCATTGAAAAAAATGAATGAATCCCTAAAATCAAAACTAATAAAATATTCACTGTTATATTAATCTCTTCGAATCAATGTATTACCCAAAGAGTCTACAAATAATTTTTTTTAGTTTTTTCCTTTTATCCTATTCAAACGGTAAAGAGAAACACACCTGGACTGATTTTCGAGGCCCTTCCGGGGACGGGATCGTTGCAGACTGCCCACGCAACTTACCTATTAAATGGTCAGAGCAGGAGAATATTGTCTGGAAAACAGAGATAGAAGGACGAGCATGGTCTTCTCCCGTTATATGGAAAGAACAAGTTTGGGTCACGAATTCGACGCTTGATGGAAAATCAATGGGGGCCTTTTGTATTAATTCAAAGACCGGTGATATTATATATAAATTTGAACTCTTCGAGAACGATAATGTAGAGCCTTTAGGTAACAGCGTAAACAGTTACGGTTCTCCCTCCCCGACGATAGAAGAGGGAAGGGTCTATATTCATTTCGGTAGTTATGGGACGGTAGCGATTAACACCGAAACCGGAAAAATAATATGGAAAAGAACGGACCTTCCCTGTCGTCATTTTCGGGGACCTGGATCCTCGCCTGTCCTGTTCGAGGAACTGCTCATCCTTACCATGGACGGCGTCGACTTTCAGTATCTCATCGCGCTCGATAAAAAAACCGGGAAAACAATTTGGAAAACAGACCGCTCAACTAAGTGGGATGACGTAGAGCCTAATGGAAAAATACGAGGAGACGGCGATTTGAGAAAAGCATACTCAACGCCAACATTTACAAACGTTGGAGGAAAAACAATAATGATTAGCCCAGGAGCAAAGTCTTGTTTCGCCTATGATCCAAAAGATGGGAAAGAAATTTGGAATGTCACTTATTCTGGTTACTCCAACGCTTCTCGAAGTGTCATTTATAAAGACAACATAATCATTAATACCGGATACGGAAAGCCTCACTTAATTTCAATCAAGCTCGATCCGAAAGCTCGTGGCAACATTACGAAAAGTCATGTCAATTGGGATATCTTTAAACGAGTACCTAAACGGTCCTCTCCAATCATTCACAAAGATAACCTTTACATGACAACTGATGAGGGGATTCTAACTTGTCTGGATCTTCAAAACGGTAAATCAGTATGGAGTGATAGAATGCCAGGGCACTTCTCTTCATCTCCGATACTTGCTGACGGCAATATCTATTTCTTCAGTGAAATGGGCCACTGTTATGTAATCAAGCCTGGTGAAAAATACCAACTAGTTGCACGCAATCAGCTGGATTCAGGATTCATGGCATCTCCTGCAGTTTCAGGAAAATCTATTTACGCAAGGACTAAGACTCACCTTTATCGAATAGAAAAACTCTAAATTCCTTTTTTTATTTCCATCACCTTAAAGTTCTTCCCCATGACAGATGGGTGAAATAGCATCTTAAACTGTCTTAGAAGCTTCGCATTTTTAGCGTCCGGATCTCCTGCCTTTTCAATTTCAAGGAGCCATGGTTCTGCACTCTTGACTAAAAAATGATATTGGTCAGTAATGCTACTGACTTCAAATCCACAATCCTTTGCTACACTTGAAGCATGATCAAAATTAACATGCGAAGTAAGGTCAATTCTTCCCGGGGATGAAAGTGGGTCATCAATTATGCCGTGCTTTGAATAGGCGCGTAATGTGCCGTTCTTTCTTCCAGGATCAAAAATTTCATCAGCCTCCAATCCATAATCAATTAAACAGCCATATAATATTTCAGCAGCAGGAAAAATATCTGCGAAAAAATCATTGAACCGTAAATTAACTTCGATCGTGAACCCTTCGGTAAGAGTGGTTGGATAATCCTTAACAATTTTCTTTAATGCTGATGATGCGATATTCCTTTCAATTTCAACTAATCTTTGCCCTTCACCGCACTTAACCGCACTCACGCAAATTTCAACCCATTCATTACCATTCCAGCGAACTCTCTTCACTGGAATCGCATCAAGAACCTCATTTGCAATTAAAATGCAATTATTGACAGATAACTCACTGAAATTTGAAATAACCTCGAGCTCATCCAATTCCCCACTAATAAATTTTGAATGGAGCATAGCTCGTTTTGCAGCAAAAGGTTCAACCACAATGTAACGTAGCCTTTTGAAAATAGAACCATTAAGCAATTTAGCTAAGGTTCCCATCATATCCTTAGCTAAATCTCCTTCCTCTGCTCCAAGCTCAACGATGACAACCTCATCAGAATTAGAAGCCATTGACTCAATGATAGGAGCAAAATGATGAGCCAAAATCATTCCAAAACATTGCCCCACACTGACCGAAGTAATGAAATCTCCATCCGATCCTACTCTTTTCCGCGCACTAGTATAATACCCATAATTTGGATGATAGAGCGCCAATTCCATAAATTCATCGAATGGCAAAGCTGAATCTGATTCATGAATTTTTTCATGAATTAAACCCATTATACTATTCTCATCGGCCGACTGGCCATTATCGGTGGCTTGCTCTGACATTTCCTTAGATTATATTACATTACTGTGTAGTAGACTTGAATGCCACAGAGATTCTAAAAATGAATTACCACAAGGGCAACACACTAAAAAAGCGAACCAAACTCTATCAAAAAATATGGTTCCAGATTTCTTTGCTTATCATATTAATAGGCACTGCGGTTGGTCTTACTTACGGAATATCATTTTTGAAAATACGCCAAGAGCAAGCCCAAGAATTTGATTTAAATGCTATAAGTAAGCTTGAAGTTCCTAGCCGGATATACGACAGAGACGGCATAGAAATTGGTCAGATTAAAATTGAGGACAGACGCCCTATCAGGCTTGATGCTGTTCCTTATCACCTCATCCAAGCGCTCACCGCCGTCGAAGACTCCCGATTCTTTGAGCATAGCGGCGTCGACTTCATTGGAATCGCTCGTGCAGTTATATTAAACCTGAAGGCTAAGAGAATTACGCAAGGGGCAAGCACAATAACCCAACAGTTAGCCAAACAATGCTATCCAGTAGAATTTAGAACTCGAAACATTAATACCAAAATCATAGAAGCATTTCTTGCTAATAGAATAGAAAGCAGTTTAACCAAACCCGAAATATTAGAACATTATCTAAACAGAATATATTTTGGCAGCGGTTACTTTGGAATCGAATCAGCTTCAAGAGGCTACTTTGGGAAATCAGTTGCAGACATCACTATATTAGAAGCAGCGACAATTTGTGGGCTCATCAAAAATCCTTCACGCCTCTCTCCAAGAAACAATATAGAACTTTCCTTGAAGGCAAGAAACCACGTCCTGAACAGGATGCATAAAGAGAAAATGATTACCGAATCAGAACTTTCTACTTTTCTCGATCAGCCGATTCAACTCTCCCAGATCAAAGGTGAGCAGAATTCCTACGTCCAGGAAATGGTTAGGCTCCAAGTCATCGAACAAATAGGTCTAGACAATGCAGGTAAGGGAGGATTTATAATTTATACAACTATCGATAATGAAACTCAAAGAGTTGCTATACAAAGCCTTTACCGAAACCTAGCAAAAACAGAAAGTCACCCAGAATTCAAGCACCAGACATATGCTAATTTTCAGGAAAAGGAAATCTCACCTGATCCTATCGCCTTAGCGAAAAAGAAAAGACCAACGCCCGATTACTTACAGGGCGCTGTCATAATGATTGAAAATACAACCGGTGGTATCGTTGCTCTGGTAGGAGGTCGCAACTTCAAGCACAGTCAGTTTAACCGGGCATTACAGTCAAAAAGACCAACGGGCACGGCCTTTAAGCCTTTTGTATATGCAGCCGCATTCTCAGAAAATTACTTTCCAGGTTCAATGATTAAAGATTCTCCCATCGATAATAGGAGCGTTGCAATCGGCGGATCTACAGGAATTCTTGGAGAGTGGGGAAGCGAATCGGAGACTGTAACTTATAAGGGAACTATCACGGCAAGGGAAGCGCTTGTTGAATCAAAAAATTCCGCAACAGTAAGAATTGGGAAAAAGATTGGCCGCAGTAAGGTAGTAGATCTTGTGCAAAAGGCAGGCGTTAAGTCAGCTATGGATGAATACGACAAAACCCTGCTAGGCAGCAGTTCAACTAGTCTCCATGAAATTTGTCGCGCCTTCACCATCTTTCCTAATGGCGGACAAACAGCAAACCATATACACATCATTTCATCTATCACCAACCCCAAGGGAGAGAAAATATTCATATCCAAAAATAATGGTCAAGAAAAGGTGATTGATAGCGCAACAGCTTATCTTGTTCACAGCTGCCTAAAGGATTCCCTCATCAAGGGAACCGGTAAGGAAGCTTTTGAGAAATTTGGTCTAAGAGACAAAAATGCAGCAGGAAAAACCGGGACATCTTACAACTTTACAGATCACTGGTTCGTTGGATACAACAGTGCTGTAACGTGCGGGGTCTGGGCAGGATTTGATATACCTAAAACAATATATCGGGGAGCATTCAGTAAAGACACGATCATGCCAGTCTGGGTTGATGCAATGAACACATCACTAAAATCCTTTCCCTCCAAACCTATCAATCAGCCAGCCGACGTACTCACAATTGAAATATGTAAAAAGTCAGGTCTTCGCGCGACAGATACATGTTACGAAGAAATGGCAGGAGAAGAAGAAGGGACAAGAAAGATCACAAGAACCACATACAAGGAAATCATCAAAAAAGGTGCAGACTTTCATTCTTATTGCCAATTTCATACTAACGGGAACGACCAGATTCGAAAACCTATTATCAGTGACTTAACAAATTCAAATAAGCGATCTCAAAATATTAGCCCCATTGATGCTGTGTTTTTAATTTCACCCACTGTCGTAGGTGAATCGGATCCATACTCATCATTGCAACCAGTCCTCAAGGCTCGGGCAGTAGATGAGAAAGAAACTCCTCTCAAGGCGACCCCAATTACGCCAACAATACTTGGAAATGGAGAGAGCCCAATTCAAATCACACCTCCGAAACCATTAGAAATTCCTGATATAGATTAAAATTTACATCGATAACCCATAAAAAGCTCTTATCTTAGTCTTCATTACACCTTTCCCGTCTGAATGAATCCAGAAGATCCAAGGGACATCAAATGTCCTCAATGTGAACATCGAATACCTTTGGATGTTGACGCTGATCAGGCGAAAGAAGTTATCTGCCCTCAATGCAAAACGGCAATTCAGAACATTGAGGATTCTATAGTCCCTAGTTCTTCATCTGTTTCTGAACTTCCTAATAAACAGGATTCTGATCTTGGAATCGCACTTGAAGAACTTATCAAAGAAAATGCTTCAGAAAATAATATCACAGGGGTAACTACTAATAGCGGCGAACCCGAAGTGCCTGCTCAGGGAAATAGAGGTCTTAACCTCGATCTCCCTGAACTCATTCAGGATAACATGGGAGAGATCGGAAGCGATATTGAAAATCAAAACCAATCACCTAACTTCACCAAATTCACTAAGACTACTGATCTGGATTTTGATCAAGACTTTGTAGATAGGCAGCAAGAACTAGCGCATGAGTTTGCAGTATCTCAGTCAAAAATAGTAACTTGGGATGAAAGTCACACGGGCGAAGATCCTGTCTCTTTCAAACTCACGAAAATCAGGCTAATTCAATTGGGTGCATTAGCAACTGTTCTCATAGCCGCCGTTATCCTCATTTCATTTAAAAAAAATAGTAAGATGAAAAATGATAATCTAGCTTTGAATTTTGGTGAGGAAAATGAACCTGAAAAGAAGAGCAATAAAGAATCAGAAACCATTAGTGAACTATTACTAGAAGTAGGAGCAAAAGAGCTTCACTCCATAGCAACAACTGCACTGAAAAGTTTTCTTGATGCGAAGGATGTTAAATCAAGAATTCAATATTGCAGGGAAGCTCAAAGAGTTCAACCCTTCATGGAGTCCTACTATTCAAAGCATAATTCTGGACCCATAAGTTACAGAACGTTCAGTACAGTTGGTGACAATGAAACAGGCCTATTGCAGGGATTTTATTTACTAAAGATAAGTTTCGTTGATTTTAGCATAAGGCCAGTAGTCATAGGTCTAGAAAATGGAAAAATGGTAATCGATTGGGAATCTTTTGTTGGGTACTCAGAAATGAGCTTAAATGAATTCGTTGATAACAAGGTGAAGGAACCAACAATGTTTCGTTTACATGCCAGGCCAGATGATTATTTCAATTTTCAATTTAATGAAAAAGATCACCGGTGCCTATATTTAAGAGATCCTAAAGATACTGAATCTATCTACGGATACATAAAAAAAGGGTCCCCTGTTGATGATAAGCTATCTAAAATTATAGAATCTGGAAAAAGCATCAATTTCATCATTGTTAATCTTCAATATCCTGATGAACCGGGAGGCAAGAACCAAGTCATCATCAATGAAATCATCGCTTCAGGATGGTTATTGAGTGAAAATAACTAATTGAAGAACCTTCCTAATCTAGCTAAGAAATAATAAAGTTATCATTTATATATTCAATGGATTCAAGTGCCTCCCCAGACCAGACTTGGTTAATTGCTTCCTGCCCAAAGTGCTCACGTCAAATCAAAGCAAGAAAGGAAATACTCCTCTCAAACTTGGCCATAGAATGCCCTCATTGTAATAATCCGCTAAATTTAGACGCTGGATCAAGCAATCTCAAAGAGCCTCAATATGCAAAAGCAGAAGAGCAAAAGAAGAATACCGCCAAAGTACGGCGGCGCAGGAGATCGAAAAAATCTAAATTAATTGAATGGGACATTGATGAATCCGATTCAATAGAAAAGGAACCCGAAAATGAAAATTTAAGCGAGCCCGACCAGGATGGTAGCAGGCAAAGGATCAGGAGACGTCGGACTCGCAAAAACAAACAAGGCAAAGCATACAATGCTTTTACTGGAACTACTGTCTATATCATAAGCGGCGGAGGACTCATTCTGCTGTGTGCCATACTCTATAAGGGAATATCCACTATCAGTCGTGACCTTTCTAAGTCAGCAAGTAATACAAACATTCCCAATGGTTCCCAAAAGAATGACAGTAAACAATTATCAACAAATCTGACTGTCCAAGAAAGAGAACAATGTATAGAAATTATTCATGCATTTACAAATGCTAAATCATTAGAAGATAAAACTTCTCTTGTCAGGCATCCAGAAATCACATCAAAACGAATTCAAGAATCTTTATTTGGCCCAGGAGATGAAAAATATGAACGGATCGCTTTAAGCAAGAAGCAGTTCATTGATGATAAATATTATATTTCCCTGATGGTAAAAGTCGCAAATGCCAATAAATATCGTTTCTTTGCATTTGAACAAACACTTGAGTCCATCAAAATGGATTGGGAAGTCTCTTTCGGTCATCAAATGATGCCTCTTCAAGTCTTCAAGGACAAGAAACCTGAATCCATTCAGGAATTTCGACTCATTTTGAAAAGCGGAACTTATTACGCTCATCATTACTCTGATACAACCAAATGGAAATGCCTAGAGGCAGGTTATTCAGGAGATTTTAACTTTAAGATATTTATCTATGTCGACCGTGAATCAGCCGTCGGTAAAGAGATCATTACCAAACTCACCCCAGAGCCCACACTTGATCCTTCACAAAGCGCTAAAGAAAGGCCTTTACCAGCTATCGTTAAGCTGAGATTTAATTCGCTTTCAAGAACCGATAATCAGGTCGAACTCGTGGATCTTATTCAAGATCATTGGTTCCAATAATCCTTGTCCAAGAGACATTGCTTTAGCTGGTTCTAATTTACCTCATCAAGGTTCAGATCGTATGCATTGTTGATTGCTAAATAAAAAAAGGCTTCCGGTTTTAACCGGAAGCCTTTTAAACAAAAACTACTAACTATATTATTAGGGGTTTTGTAATGAGGGGAAATTGCCCTCTATAGTTAAATTAGATTAGCGACGGCGGCGAAGTGCAAGAAATCCTGCTGCAAAGAGAGCAAGAACTGAAACACCTGGCTCAGGAATAACTGCTCCAACTGCTGCGGCCTGAAAAGCACCTGCAACACCAGCAGCTACTGCTGTTCCACCAACTGCACCCAACTTGACATCACCACTGTTGATATCAACACTTGCTGCGAACAATGGAGCGTCAGCAGCGTATGATGCACCTGTATCGATTACGAAAAGGTGACTTGAAGAAGCAATGTCGGCTCCGTCACCACCAACAAGGATGATGTTCTTTCCGTCAAATGCTGCGTCTCCACCATTTCCTTGTCCAACACCGGAGAAGAAACCGTCAATATTAAAAGCAGCAGCGCCACCAAAATCAGTGGAAGCACCAAATGCTGTAAAGTCAGCAGCGAGAGCAGTTTGTGCTGCGGCTGCATCAGAAAAATCAGAGACTCCCGTTGTTCCAACGGAAACGAAACCACCGTTAATCGGTGTACCGCTTGCTTGAATCTCCCAAGTAGAACCGAAGTTACTGAAGTTCACTGTTCCTGCTGCAGCAATTCCTGCGAGAGCAACAGAAGCGATAATAGCTGTAAAAAATGTTTTCATAGTTAGGGCTTATATAGTTGTTTGTTTATTTTGTGTGAATACCAAACGCTAAATGAGCATTTGATGGTTCATTTATACCAGTCTCTTGAGCTTTAGTCGAGTAATTTTCAGTATTTTTTCACTTTTAAACATTATTTTATAAATACCTGTAACCCAAAGGATTATGCTTAAAAAAAGGCATTTCTAACCTAATTGTCACAGTTCTTTGTAACGGCAGGACATTAAATCAATATTTCCCCGTATTTTCAGATAAATCAGAATATTTCAATGAATCTGATAATTCGTGATTTTTTCTGAGATTCACTATCAGATACAAGATTTTCAGTCAGCTTCAAATTCAGCAGCAAATCGAATGACTCAGATGAAGGAGGGCCATTCGGCCTGATGTTCTAAATAATGAGTCCGCTGAGCTCTTATCAGCGTAATATATGAAAAAATAATTTTGGGTCCGTTTAAACCAGCACACTAACTCGTAATTATTTGTAAGCTTCTTGTCGGTTGCTTTAATACCCCCTGGCATTCTCATTGTTCCTCGCGAATCCTGTAAAAAACACCCCCTCCATCATTGATTGGTTCGTTGTCAGTAAATTCCGTCGAGCTTTCTTCGCCTGCAATAATGAGCAAGGTTACCCAGTTCACCAAATCTCGTGAACGTTCAATAGCGTAGTTGCTACCAATGCCGGAGGCGAATGTAATGGTCAATGACGACATTGGAATGATACCACCCGCAACGACGACACTAATGATTTTTGGTGGGGCCGGCTTTTTTTGTACAACTACCGAGAATCCGGCAAATTTTCCATCCTCAGGACTGAACCCAGAAGCGCCTTCATAAATAAAAACTTTAGCATTAGCATTCACTCCTAGGAAGACATCGCCGCCAAGTGTTGGAGCATTGCCCCTGAAAGTGATGCCAGTCAGGCTAGTGCAGTCCCAGAAGGCCATCTCACCGATGCTGGTAACGCTAGCACCAATAGTGATACTGGTTAGGCCAGTGCATAGATTAAAGGCCCAATCCCCGATGCTGGTGACGTTGTCACCAATCGTAATGCTGATCAGGCTGCTACAACCCAAGAAGGCATTTCCTCCGATGCTGGTGACACTATCAGGGATCGTAATGCTCGTCAGGCTGGTGCATTGGAAAAAAGCGGATTGTCCGATGCTGGTGACGCTGTCAGGAATGGTGTAATTGGTTCCTGTTTTACCTGCTGGGTAAGCAATCAACACCGTCTTCTCTTTATTGAACAGAACCCCATTCATATCCGTGTAATTCAAATTTTCCGCGCCGACCTTAATGTCAGTCAGGCTGGTGCAGTAAGAGAAGGCCCAATCCCCGATGCTGGTCAGGCTGGTGCACTCACTAAAAGCCCAGTCTCGCGATGCTGGTGATTAGTGCATCCGACGCGCCTGCAACGCAATCAGTGATGGTAGCAGTAGGACCCGCTGGCGTTATAGCTGAGATCACTGACGTCCGCCGCGTGGAGCGGTATAGCTAATAACGTTAAGAGAACTATTAATGCCGGCTTTTCCATGCTGTTAGTCTGTGTAAATCGAGCGTCGGGAAAAGACAAGATTTGTAACGCCTGTGGCTAAAGACTTGTGTGCGCCAGCCACATCAACGACCCGCCGTTGAAATTAGTCCCTCATAAAACGCAATCCGCCTCACCGTTTTCACGGTGAGGCGGACCAGCCGCGCCTTTAATCGGCGCTCTTAAATCAGTTTGGTCTTAGAGGTCTAATCCGTTAGGAATAGCGACACTAACAGAACCGGCTTCGCCCTTGCGCTGGATAGCGTATCCAGATCCAAGAGTCTCTGCACCTTTGTCTGCATCACCAGCACCTACTGCCTTCCAACCTGCGCTCTGAGGAGGGAATCCACCACCGTCGGTGTAGTAGTACTGTGCGTATCCGCCATTTCCGTCTGGGCTCCAGACAAGGTCTCCGCTTCCAGAGTTACCTTTAGCAATGAATGCCTCTAGGCCTGTGTCATCAAGAGCAACACCTACTGGAAGTACACGGTTAAGGAAATTAAATCCTGTTCCTACGCCGAATGAAGTTGCCTCAGTACGAACGTGACCAACAAATACGATGTCAAGGTCAGCCGCCGCACGACGCTGGATGAAAATACCAGCAGTGAATGGAACTGAAGTTCCGGCCTGGTCTGCACCACCTGCACCGATGGCGCGCCATCCTGCAGGACGTGGTGGAAATCCAACACCGTCATCATAGAAGACCTGAGAGAAACCGTCTCCTGTTGGAATCCAAATAACATCAGCTGTAGTTGCGTTGCCTGCTCCAAGTCCTGCTTCGTTAGCAGCACCAAGAAGAGAGCCAACAGTAACGTCAGCGCGAACTTCATAGGAATCGCCAGAACTTACAGCAAGATCAGTATCAAGTGTTGTGGCATCGTTTCCATTTACAGAAGCAGACTCACCACTGGTGATGTTCTGAACTGTATAAGAAACTCCATCATCAAGAAGGGCAGTGAAGTCAGCGTCATTGTCTGTTGCATCATCTGCATCGAACTCACCAGCTGCAGCAATCGCATTTCCAACGTTAACACCCATCAAGGTGAAAGAATTGCCTTTGGCTGTTTCTGTGTGATAACCAACCGGTTTAGTGGTTGCTGTCTGAGCGCTTACTACGCCCATAGTTGCTAGGATTCCCAAAAGGGTAAATTTTATTTTCATGGCTGTTTTTATTTGTGGGTGTTTGTTTAAGTAATTAAATAACTGATTTTTATTATTTTAGTAGTTTCCCATGATTCAATCAACACTTTTTCCGTAAATTACCTAAAGAAATCAGCGATGTTTTTGTCACATATTTAAGTCACTTCTATTTTGCAAAAAGGACGTAAAATAAGGGATTTAAGTATGAAAACCTATCTTTTCAGGTTGTGCCGATCAGCGCCTTGGTGAAAAAAGTTTAACCTTTCCTGAAGATTTTTGGCGCTTTCCTCCAGAGTTCTTGCGGAGAAAATTACTGAAAATCCCTTTTTTCTTTTCTTTTGATTTCTGAGGCATGTCTTGGCTAGGAAGAGCAGGCTCTTCCTGAGGAAGGGGCGGTTCAATGAATATCTTGCCGCCACGTCTTAAAATACCACTCTTACCCATCGGGAAAAGAGCGGGATTTATTTCCGGCTTAGGATTGGCAGAATCAATTGCCTCGTCTCCAACGAGTGTTCCACGGATCTCCTTAATATTCTTCTCTATCAGATCATCCGTTGTCTCAATGATGGTCGGCTGGATAAAAATTAGAAGTTCACGACGACTCTTCTGTTTTGAAGTTGAACCGAGAATGTTCTTGATGATCGGGATCTTGGTCAGGAAAGGTAATCCCGACACTGTCTCGTTGTCATCTTCCTGAATGATTCCACCTAATACAACGATCGCTTTATTGGGAAGCCTGACCGTTGTCTCAAATTGTTGCGTCGCAATGTCAGGCACCTCATTACCACCAATGATCGTTGTTCCTGTAATGTTTTCATTCTGTTGGGAAATGGTCAGCGTGACCTCGTCCTTGGAATTAATCAAAGGGAGCACATCGAGGCGGAGCAGGACCTCCTCAAAACCAATACTTGAGGAAACATTCCCTCCGGCATCTAGACTAGAAACACTTTGAGTTGGAACCGCTACCCTTTCACCAGAAGCGATGGAGGCTAATTGGTTATTTGCGGTATAGACGAACGGTCGTGAAATGACTTGGAATCGGTTCGTATTTTCCAAAGCCTGTATGTATGCATTAAAATAATCACCAACCTGACTCCAGATTCCTAGACCATCGGGCCTAGGAAACGCATCAGCAACTGCAGCCAAATTAGCTACGTCAATGACTCCTGAACCACCAGCCGTTGTTCTGAAACTACCGGCAATGTTCACTTTCTCTCCACCCACATCAATCTCCTCCACAGTGCGCAGAAGATCCTTGCCAAACTTGATATCATCGCCAAGCGTGACCTGAGCAATGACAGCATTGATATAAACCTGACGGGGCCTAATGTCGATTTCATCGAGGAGCTGATCAATGATACGCAAGTGCTCTGGTGGACCCGACACGACCACGTTGTTTAATTGTGAATCTCCTATGAGGAGTGTATTTCCAATTAATATTGACTCTGGCCCAGTGATCGGTGCCGAATTAGAAAGGCTCCCTCCACCCAAAGATGACCCCCGATTCGTACCTGAAAATCCTCCGGTAGTGCCTCTTGATGATGATAGGCCCGAACTGCGACTACTGGACCCCGTCTGTCCTGTCGAGCCTCTGGAACTTGTACTTGTGCGTCGGGAAGAACTACCTGAAGCCCCTCCTGAACTTCTCGAAGCATTATCAACGTATCGAGAAAGCGCGTTTGCAGCAACGGGTATAAAATCAGATACCGGTATATACTTAAGCTCACGCTTTAAGAAATTTTCAATTTCACTCGGTGCATCGAAAATATCAACGAGGCTTTTGATATAAGCAATGTCAACGAGCCTGGCGATAACAAGAATTGAATTCGTTCTGGCAATTGCCTGTATTTTGATAGTGTTCCCGTCAGGAACTGACTGAGGATTGGCATTGATTGATCCTGGTGCGGGGGCTCGACCCTGAGGACTGATCACAATGTTCGTGCGCGGACTCGTTGAACTTCCACCGCTCCTGCTCGTGGACTGTGATTGGAGAATCTCATTGAGTGAACTCGCCACTTCCTGAGCGTCGGCTCTGATCAATGGGATAGATTCAGGCGTGACTCCGGTCCCCGGAACATCTATCTCTTCCTTCAGCCGTATAAGGGTCCTAACGAGAGGAACATTATCAGTGACCACGATCGCGTTAACATTCGCTACCGGAGCGATGGTACTATATGGATTCGGTCTCGATACGACCTGAAATACTCTGAGTGCATCCTCAGGCGAAACATAATCGAACTTCATTACATATGTTACGATACGGTCACCGTCTGGAAGGTCCTCGGCAGTGAGATAAATCCTAGGATCCAGCTTAATGCCAACGGGAGACTTACTTGATGCATTAATGAGAACATCCGTCTTCTCATCTTTCTCGATGATAGCGAATCCGTTCAGCAACAAAGAGCCCTTAATAAATTCAATTGCCTCTTCGGGTGGCATATCTATCTGGGAATTAATCGTAATTGATGACCCTGCCACCGATCCATCAACCATCAGACGCTTGCCACTGATTGCTTCGTAACGAGGAATTACAAATTCACCAATCGGAACATTGACCCAGTTGATGGTTTCGGCATCGGCTTTATACCCAAAGAAAATGGCATTAGCGACAATCAATGTGGCCAGTAATTGGCTTAACGAATTAATTAATTTAAACATGTTTGAGGTTCCTAATTTTAGGGAAATTAAAATGGTAAATACACGGAGAGGGAGTCCGCGCACTTATTTTCTTGGTGGTGGTAAAGTGACTCTGCGTTTGGGTTGATCGTTATTGCTCTTTGATCCTCTTGCCTTCAACATCTGCTCACGTATTTTTGCTCTGGCAGCTTCCTGCTGTTTTTTAATAGCTGAAATCTTGTCAGCGGAAATACCCGGAGGGCGTTGCGGGAGCTTTCCTGCGGTCTTCTTTAATACGGCCTTCTTCGGAACAGGTGCCCCCCTCACGGGCGCACTGAGCCTTTTAACATCAAAAGTTAATGGCCCAGAATGGCCGTTACCAGTAAGGAAAATAGTTGTCTCTCCGATCACTCCATTACTTTCTACTTTGGTTAACTTTACTCCATCCTCAGTTTCCTCACCCATCTTTAGTAATCTGAACTCCCCTTTCTTGGTAGTCAGGCCAACAGTGTAACTATCTCCAAACTTATCAACTGCGGCTAGTTTCCAGCCGTCCCAAGGACTGGGACCTGTTTCCTTTGCTGCCGGTGGTGGTGGTTCAACAATTCTCCTAGAGAAAGGAGAATCTTCCCATGTGGAATTGTGATTCTGGTAATCGTACGGTGATTGTTTCCCGGGAAGGACCGGCTGCGGAGGTAGTAGCGTTGGCGCAGGTGCTGATTGTGCTGGGACTCCGCCAAGTAGTGCAGGCACTGCCTCAGGTACTGCCTCAGGTACTGCCTCAGGTACTGCCTCAGGTACTGCCTCAGGTACTGCCTCAGGTACTGCCTCAGGTACTGCCCTTTCTTTGTGACTACCTTAGGTGTAGGTGATTTAGTTAAAGCTTCCTCCGGTCCCTGAGCCATCGACAAGAAAGGGAAAAGACTAACCAGTCCCGCTACAATAAATTTCATCCATTCTTTCATATGAGTATCGATCATTTGGAAACTAAGAGTTTAATGTTTTTATGGCTGTTTGCCAAGTCGCGTCCTGTACTTCCTTTTATATTTGTTAGAGAATTTTGATTTTTATACCATCTAGCCAACACAAAAGCACACTTAAGAATGCTTGGATCTTTACGATCCGATTCAAATTTAATGTTAGGTATAACATAATATCCATACTGAGTAGCGTGATTTGACGCCTGCAGCAAAGAAATGAGCTTAATAACGGACATTGATGATCCGGAAACGGCAACGTTCAGTGCAACCTGATTATAATGAGGCATTTCGATCATCCCCATAGGCTTAATGACAAGGCTCGTCTGTGGAATGTCGGCGGTTCCAGCACAATTATTAAGATGACTCTCAACCTCATCATTTGCTGCTTCTTCACTCACAAACATCGGCTGAGCATTTTTTTTAAGAAAATCCCTTTTCTGCTCCCATTCCACTTTGGTCTCTTTAAGAAAATTATAATTATTCAATTTTTGTTGATGCGCGATCTGAAGATCCTGCATTGCCTTCTTTTTGTCTTCGAGGACAGTATAACCAATCACGTTGACCACACCTAGTAGTGCAATAAGCAGTAAGGCCATTAATCGTTTTTCGCTCTGTTGTAATGCCATTAATTTATAATTCTATAAAGTTGTTTCACCTCTAATCTGAAAGACTGCGGTTCTGTCTTTTTTCCGAGGGTCGACCTGTGGTTGTTTAAGCCACGCCCATTTAAAATATTCCAAATTTTTATTCTTTGTGAGTAACGCGTAAAAATCCCGGCCCGCCTTGGCGTCCTTACTTTGCCCATCAATTACAATAATTCTTTTCAACTTGCCGCCGAATTCGACTCTATCATCATATTTAAAACTCGTGAACCGAACGTCCTGAGGAGGGACCGCCGCCGTAGCACGATGCAATAGTTCAGCGGGGTAAGAATCTGAATCGAGGACCGAGGAAAGCTCTCTCCACTTTTCTCTAAATTCAGGAATCCATTGAACGCTAGGTTCCAATTCCTTGATTGCCTTACCTAACTTGTCGGCTCCAAACTTCTCTTTAAAATAAGTCCCAAGTAGTACCGCGACCAAAAGAAGATAGACCGCTGCCGCTCCTAGCAAAGCATAGCGGATCCCTTGTGATTTTTTTTGCTGCGCTCTCTGCTCCACTACTTCTGATGGGACTAGGTTCGATGTAGAGTCTGGCAGGAACGGATCAGGCCTGGCACCTGAAGTGACTTTAATTCCTAGAACCTCTTCGAGCTCATCCTTTGCGGACTGATCAAATTCATCAAGCCAAATATGGACACCGGAAATTTCATAAGCGATACCGTTCTTAAAGTCCCCGCTCACGGGACCGGCACCGTCCAAGCCAAGCATAATACAATTAATCTCATTGACTGCCGCAGAGTCGAACTTATTGCTCGTGAGCCCCTCAAAATATTCAAGCTCACCTTCATGATCGACTGCCATCACTAATCGTCCGAGCTCTCTCCATACCACAATATGTTCACCGGGCATTTGCAAGAACCTAGCACTGATATCAAATTCCTTGGAACCGGTCTTGGGCAATGGATGATTATAATCGGGATTAAGTACAGTCGCAAGAATCAGACTGCGTTTGACTGGACCTTCCTGAGATTCTGAGCTTGGCTCAGATTCAATAACGCACACAACCTGATAGTCTAGGAGTTGTCCAGCGCCTGAGGTCGGCTTAAGGCCCATCTTCTCAAGCTGCATCTCAACGAGGTTCTTGATCACTGACGGCTCATCAGTTCTCACCCAGATCGGAACGGCGAAAACAGAATTGATTGGAAATGCGTAATGGGTCGCGTCCTTGAAAGGTTCACAAGAGCCTGATTCATCAAGCTCTCTCTCATCCATTAATTCATATTCGGCCTGGCCAAAGCGGTCCTCTGTATGTTTCCACAGCTCCCACCCGTCTTCACCCGGAAAACAAATCGTCTTGTCTATGCTTTTTTTGGCCATTTATATCAATAATGTATCCTCACCATATAACTATTTTCCGAAAATTTCTTCACGGGATATGATCGAGGGGTTTGTCCCACGATTACGAAGAACAACTTCAAGCTTTCGCTGATATTCACCTTTAATGCCAGTACTAATAATGCGCAACGTGTTCCCACTCGAAGTGAACCTATCGGTAAGTTGCTCAGGTGATGGGGCTCCTAGCCTGATAAGCTCATCAATTAGCAGGTTCACATCTATAGGAGTATCGTCGACAGTATCCTTTACCCCGTCAGGCCCATTCCTACCATAAGATCCAGACTCACTTTCTCCATTTAAGAAATCCTCTATCTCATCGACATTTTCTGAAAATTCGCTGCCACCTATCTCAGACATTTCCTCTAAGCCTGCCGCCACAGCGATCAGGTTCGCATCAGCATCGTTAATGTCTAATGGACCTTGGCTCCTAACCGTAAAATAGTTTCGCCAGTTCGGCTTGTACGCAGCGACCACGTCCATACCTTTCACGAACTGCATCTCTTTAACATCATAGAAGGCTCGGTTGAATGGATAATTAAGGCTTCCTACATTTGCCTCGTACCACTCTGCTTCAGCGCCGTCAGGAGCAGCCGAAGTCACTTCATCCGCATCAACCCAATCGAGTAAACAATTCACAATTTCCTGCGCTTCTGAGAGTTCAATTCCCCATGACTGAAAAACGTCAGCCATTGCATTGAGGCTCTCAGGAGTAGGTCTCAATAAATAATGATTCGGATTGATGCGCCCTGCCTCTTTTTTAATCTCCACGCGGAACCCCTCGTCAGGAGCAAATTCAAAATAATCTTCAAACTCAGCAAAGGCAATGTCATTGACCGGAAACTGTTTAAGAATATTGTCATACTCCTCTATCCCTCTCTGCGCAGCAATAGCGACTCCCATTTCAGCGAGCTGAAGGGCACGGAAAGATGATTTCTCTGAATCCACAACGCGCAGATCAGAACGAAGAACCACCATTGATGAGAATATAGTGATCCCCATCGCCGCCATCAGCCAGAAAACAGCAATCAGAACAGAGCCAGATTCATGGGATCTTAAGGATCTATTTTGATCGGCATCAATCTTTGATCGATGATCAATGGATCGGTTCTGTGAATGACTGTTCAGTTTAATATTGGAGATAATGTTATTATTATTTATTCCTACAAAGATTACGTACTCATTATTAAAGCTCATTATTTGCCTCGACTGGGTCCACCGGGCAGGCCTGATGAACCTGTCGGCCGTTTACCTCCGGTCGAAGTAGGGGGCCTGACAGGACCACGTCCTCCGGACCCTTTGCGTCCGTCATCGCTTCGGTCCTTGTCTCCTCTGCCCCTGCCTCCACGACCATCTGCAGAATCTCCACGACGGTCACGCGAATCATTTTCACGAGATCCTGAAGTTCTCCCGTTTCCACGGCTATTACCGGACTGAGTTGCACGGGCGACGGCGGCAGGATCCTCAACGGTCGGGACCCAGTAATAACTGCGTATCGGTTCCGAATCATCAAGGAATGCAATTTCCATATAAACCATTGAAGGTCGATCATTGGGATGATCTTCCCTGCCCCAGTCCTCTTTCCATTCTTTGTCCCGTTGATCGAAAAAATTCCAAGTCACACTCTTAAGACCACTCATCAAAACAATGCTCATCCCCATATCCTCAGACAATGATCCATTCTCAACATAGATTTCCGCCTCCTCCCGGTTCAGGTACCTGATCTCTATTTTGGTAGCACCCTGAAGTGCATTGTCAGGACCAGTCACAATGCAAATCATTTTCGATCCGACAGCAACACCTGCCCATGAAAAGGCCAACGGATAATCTTCAAATACAATTTCAGAACGGGCCACTCCTCCTAGACCTTGAGGGGGCTCCATATTAATCTTCGCATTACCCGGAATGTCCTCAATGTTCCTTTTCATGACACTCATGAAACTGTGCATATGCATGTCGTCATGTTGTCGGGTAAGGACCTTATCACTCAACATGATTGATGCAGATGCAATTTTATAGACTCCGGTCAGAACAATACCTATGAGGGCGATCCCGATGATCAGCTCGAGAAGAGTAAAAGCTCCCCCTGATACTTTGAGTCTAGCGGTTCTGGTAGAGTGATTCATAGCGTATTGTTTCTGCGACCCTTATCCTTTCCTGATCCGAGTCACCCCAGATAGCTTCGATCCTTATTCGATACATATTCTGTAGGGGACTTTCCTGCTCGTCACCTTCCGGCTCCCGCACCACCAGCGTGTACATTTCTTCTAGCGGTTCCACATAAGCATAGTAATCAACTCCCATCTGGTCAGCGTAAGCCGAAACCTCATCAAAAACTTGACCCACAATTTCTCCCTCAATGGGAAGAGCTGACCTGAAATCCTGATCCCTAAAATCCGCTTTACTGTAACGGGTCAGCCAACTTTCAAGTTTGCGCTGTATTCTCAATTCTTCTCCGGAACGCACAGCCACCTCACCGATCTGTTTAAGTGCCCGTGTAATACCAACTGAAACCAAACCAAAGATGGCGAGAGCAAGGATCACCTCCAGTAAAATAAAACCGCCACGTAGACGTCTAGACTTGAATCTTAATTTCATTCCAACTCATCAATGTTCTCAGCACCAAGAACGATAGTCTTGTTTAAGGGTTCCTGAATTTGAGCGGTTAAAGGATTGAATTCCATTGTCACCATTCCTTCTGATCCCTCTTCTTCACAGATCAACTTGATACCGAGCGGCTCACAGATTCCACTCGACTCAAAGACCCACCGGTAAACTTCCTCGTCATCGGACCGGACCTCTTCCGGTGGACGAAAATACTTATCCTCCCAAGAACGGACAAGAAATCTCATGAATTCAGGTAATTCAAAACTGTCAACGACTCCCGGTTCCGGTCCATCATCAAAAATGGACCCAATGGATCCGGATCGAATTCTGGATTCCTGCAAGGCTACTGAGTTTTCACTTATGGTAAGTACGAATGGGCGACGATTAGTGATAGCCATTTGCATGCCTCTCCTCGCCAATGACTGTAACTCATTGGCCGGCTCAACGAGCTTTTTCTTAGAGCTTTGTGCCGACAAAGAATGAGCACCAACGCCAATAATTAAGAACAAAAGACAAAACCCAACCAATATCTCTATAAGGGTAAAGCCCCTCATCGAAGATCTGGTCAGTACTTTCATTTACTCTAATTATTAAGGCCTCGGAGACTCCTTACTGGGTTTCCCAGTTACCTATATCATCTTCCGTATTTTCCTGACCATCAGGGCCTTTTGAAAAGATGTCTGGCTCAGAGCTTGTTCCCTGATTCAGTCCCGGAAAGCGGTACCCGTATTCCTGATTCCAAGGATCACTTATTCCTCCACCTTTAAAGTATGGGCCTTCCCATGCACGAACATCTGACGGTTTTGTGATTAAAGCAGACAAACCCTGCTCATTTGTGGGATAGCTTCCTGCTGAAATTTTATAATTGAGCAGCGCCGTCTGAATCGTTCCAAGATCAGATTTAACGCGTGCCTTTTCACCAGTTTTCAAGACTCCACCAAGTTTATAGATGGCTGTCCCTGCCAGCAAAGCTATAATTGCAAGGACAAGCATTATTTCAATCAAGGTAAAACCACCAGTTAAGTAGCGACGATTGGATGTAATGTTAGTTTTCATGTTTTTTAAGTTCTTATGAGATTTTTTAAGTATTGAGCCCGGAAATGGTTTCAAAAATAACCGATATCATCATGTAAGCCATGATACCAACTAAGAGGGCCATGGTAACAACGATAACCGGTTGGATCAGGGCACTGATCTTAGCAATATCTTTTGCGAGTTCCCTATCATATCTTCCTGCCGCACGTTCTAGGCTCTCTCCGATCTGGCCCGTCTGTTCACCGACGGCAACTATGTCCAGAAGCAAGGGAGGAAAGAAACCTACCCTCTTCATGGTCCGGGAAAGAGCAGCCCCATCACCGACGTAATCAATGATCTTGGATATTTTTTTCTTTAGGTAAAGGTTCGGCGTCGCTTCACGGCTCAATTCAAGTGCTCTCAATAAGTTCAGGCCATTCCCAACCAAATTTGCAAGCGTCTCAAGGAACTGCACAAAAAAGCGTGTCTTTAGGACCTTTCCAAACAATGGAATCTTCAATTTAGTCTCATCCCACCACTCATGATTATTCGGATTCTTGATATATGAAACAAAACCAAATACCGCAGCAATCGTTGCTCCTAGAATGATCCACCACCAGGTTGTCACAAAATCACTTAAATCAATCATGAGCTGTCCAATTGCAGGCATTTCCGAATTGGTATTATCTAATAGCCCCATGAGCTGAGGAATGAGGAACGTTATAAATAAAACGACCACTGCGAGGCCTGATGCTATCAGAAAGAAAGGATAAATAAGAGCCATCATCACCTTGCTCTGAAGCTCTTGTATGGCTATCAGATAAGTTGCCTGCCTCTTAAGGATAGTGGAAAGGGCTCCACTCACCTCACCGGCACGGGCCAGGCTACAATACAGGTCGCCAAAACTTGGCGAGGCCTTGGCAAGGGCCCCTGAAAAGGATGTCCCGTCACGGACTTCCTGCCTCAGAGTCTTGGTCAGTCTCTTAAGTTTTCCAAGCTCTTCACGGTTCTCCATGACCCGCAGAGCAGGCTCGAGCTGAAGACCCGCTCCGAGCAGCTCGGAAAGCTCTTCAGTGAAAAGAACAATTTCCGCTTTCTTGAGACGCATCGGACCAGTAATTTCAACTTCTTTCTTCTTAGCCTTGGCATCTTTGGATTCTCCATCCTTGGCCTGGTCTGTCTTTAGGTCCAGCCTGAGAGGTTGTAAGCCCCCCCTGTCCAACAAATCCATGGCTCCGTGACGATCACTCGCATCCAGTTCACCACTGGTCTGAGTCCCGTCTACCTTGAGGGCTTTGTAGGCAAAAGTAGGCACTGTATTCTTTAATTAATTACTTAGATTTTTTTTTAAGGGTAATGATTAACCTTCTATTTTTAATTCAACGGTAGTCGCTGACATCACTTCCTCGAGAGTCGTGTCTCCGCTCAGGACCTTGTACCAACCATAATTACGCATATTAATAAATCCCTCTTCTGTGGCCTTTTGCTTTATCTCCGCTGAGGAGGCCCCGGTCACAATCAGGTCTTCGATCGCTGGTGTCACAAGACAAATTTCATAAATCGCAAGCCGACCAAGATATCCACTGTTCCTGCAACGGTCACAGCCTCCCTCATTAGCCACAAACATCTGACCCTCCTCACCCTTTGGAAAATCGATACTATCAAGGTGCTCCTGTGTGTATTCATGGGGAACCTTACAAGAAGGACACAGGCGACGGACAAGCCTTTGAGCTAAGAAAGCGCGAACTGAAGCCGAGACTAAAAAAGGTTCAACTCCCATGTCAGTGAGTCTGGAAATACCACCAATGGCATCGTTCGTGTGAAGCGTACTGAATACTAGGTGGCCGGTCAGTGAGGCTCTGACAGCAATCTCTGCTGTCTCAAGATCACGCATCTCACCGATCATCACAATGTTTGGATCTCCTCGTAAGATACTACGCAATCCACGTCCAAATGTTAGATCAATTTCAGGCTTTACCGCAATCTGCATGACTCCGTCGAGCTTATTCTCGACCGGATCCTCGATCGTAACTATGCGGGTCTCAGACTTATTGAGTTCTGAGAGAAAAGTATACAAGGTGGTAGACTTACCTGAACCGGTAGGGCCCGTGATAAGAATGATGCCATTTGACATCGACAGGAGCTGATCAACACGGGACCTCGTATGCTCAATGAGTCCGAGACGGTCCAGATTGAATTTTTCCTGATTCAGCAGTCTAAGACTCACACTCTCACCTTCAACGGTAGGAATTGTAGCGACACGCACATCAATCTGCTGATCCTCAAGTGAAAGATTAATTCGCCCGTCTTGTGGCAAGCGTCGCTCCGCAATATCAAGCTTGGACATGATCTTGAGACGCGCGATTACAGAGCTCTGCAATGCATTGATGTTTTCGGGGACAGCAACGTCATGCAGCAGTCCATCGACCCGGTATCTAATCCTAAGATCGGAATGTAATGGTTCGACGTGTATATCGGTAGCTCGTTGATCAAGAGCTTCACGAATGATCTGGTTAACGAACTTAACGACGGATGCTTCCTCGTCCTCATCTTCGTCAAGGACGTTCGCTTCGTCCTTATCTATGTCCAAGGATTCCATATCGAGGTCACGACCAGCAAGGATCTGCTCAAAGGTATCCGCGCCTACACCGTAAAGCTCCTGAATGCCCTGAAGGATCCTTGTCCTCGAAGCCATGGTCCATTCGATGGGATAATTGATGGCCTGGCTCGCTGCCTGACGAGCAAGATAATTAAAAGGATCATAAGTCGCAATACGTAAGCGGAATTGATCACTTGTAGACTCATTTGCTTCTTGTTCGTCTTCTCCACCAGGTTGCTGGGGCAGCGTATTGCTTGCATCATTAGGATCCTCAGTTTCAACCAATTCAGAACCATCCCCAAATGAAAGGGGAAGCAACCGATGTTTCAGAGCAATTTTTGCAGAACAGACTTCCTTCAACTTTCGTTTGTTAATGGGTTTAAGTTCTTCTTCCCATCCCAAATGAAGATCTTCGGCAAGACTCTTAAGAAATTCCTCTTCAGGCACCAAATCACGATTCAGTAATTCTTCAATGACTGGACGCTGGCCAGTCGATGCTTCGTTGATAGCTTTCTCAATGTCTTCATCCCCTGAGGACTGGAACCGCTTAGCTGTATTTGAAAAAATCTTGTTCATTGTCATGTTCCCAATAACGGCTTAATTGATACCAAATCTCAGCAGCACTTATACGGCTTAATCGGAGAATCGGATCAATGGAAAAGTTGAGGGGTGCAAAAGATGCCACATATAAATAAAAGTCGCACCCAAAAATCGTCGTATAATAGTTTTATTTAGTCTTTTTAGATAATCTTTCTATAATGTTAGAAATATCCATATGCCCATGAAATGGCATAATTTCATTAATAAATAAGAAATTCTGCGATTAGATCTAAAATCCTCTTAAAAAATAGATATTCAGAGTTTTCTTAGAAAAAAATTAAAGCCAACTCTATTACAATTTCTAATCTGACCCCAAATATATCGCCATAGGAGCTATCCTAAAACTCTCATTCAAAGAAAAGCCTTATCTCCTAGACCGAAAACGAATTATTCCTTGGTCTCAGGTAATTTGAATAATTTACCAGAAAATGGACACCTTAACACGGAACCTACTGCCTTACCGCGAACATCAATGAGTTGACCGCCGAAAGGGCTCATAACATAACCGACCCTCTTGGACCAAGTAGCGACAGGCACAGTTTCCTTTTTCATCTTGGCAGCTTTAGCCGTTTGAGAATCTTGCTTTTTTTTCAAGACGCGGAACTCTATCTTATCTGATATTGCAGCAATCGCTTCATCGACAATATTTTTATTTTGTTGATTTTCTGGACGCCCATCCTCCCCCTCCTCTGGTATCACAAATATCCGTCCCGTGTATGGACACCTAGCCTTATCACCAGATTTAAGACCAGTAATATCAACAATGTAATTTCTCTTCGTGTATGGGCTAAATACCTGATTTTCTTTTCCTCTGACCCTTATTGCAGTTAATCCATCGGGCTTTGACTCTTCTACAACGCCCTGAGCATTCTCGGCAATTCCTGTCCTATCAGTTTTGTCTCTTGTGGGATTGTCGTCCAAATCTTCAGTGATTTCTGTTAGTGGCCTTCCTGTCGGCATATCATCTGCAATAAGAAGAACCGGCTCCACATTGTCAGGCACAATAAAAGAAAGCCCCGTGTGTGGACAAATAACCTCATCCCCAGAAGAAAACTTTTGGACATTCACTAACAAGCCTGGCGCATGCGGCGAAAAGACTAGGCCTGGCCCGCCAATAACAGCTTCAGCAATTACTAGATTACTTGGATCTTGTTTCGCAATATCAGGATCCAAGTCAGATGGTTTTACTGACCACAAAAAGCCGGTAAGAAATTCCGTCGGTTCACCTGTAGGATATTTGGCTTCCTTCGCAACAAAAAGACTTAGTGGTAGATTCAGAATTTGACGAATAATACCAGGCTTTCGCACATCTGACATGGCCACAGTATCTGCTGACTTGCATGACGGAAAAAGCAAAGCCACAAAAAAGATCACCAAAACTCGATTTATTAGAATCTTCAATTTCATCATTTACTATAAGTAATTTCTCTTAATTCAAATACCTCAACAAGCTTTAAACATGCCATTTAGGACATGTATCTTAACATTTAAGAAAGCTATAACATTTATCTACATCCTATTATCCCATTTGCTAGAGAAATATAGCGAAAAAGATTACAATGAGTTAATCATCTGGCGCCAATCTTATTAAAACGACGACCGAGCTTACCCAAGATTACTTCTTCAAGAGAATTATTTCCGATACGATCAACTGCCTCCTTAACAAAGCCAAAAGTCAACAACTGTTGAGCCGCCGGCTCCTTGACTCCTCTAGACTGCAAATAAAAAAGTTCATCCTTTGAAACGGGAGAGGATGTTGCGCCATGACTGCACCTGACCTGATCCGCTTTAATTTCAAGGCCCGGCATAGAGTTCGCCTCACTGGTGTCGCTCATTAGCAAGTTCCGGCACGTCTGATACGCATCAGTCTGGTGAGCCTCATCTTCTACAACTATCATACCGGCAAAGGTAGTCTTCGAATCATCATATAGAGCATTCTTATATAATAAATTACTCGAAGTATTTCGTTGTTCATGCAGTTGCAGAGTTCGCATATCAAATTCCTGAGATTTTTCCGGAACACTGACTGCCAACATTTCACTGGTTGCTCCTTCCCCTACCAGACGGCTAACAGACTCATTTCTGACCCACTCACAACCCAAATCTAAATTAAATGTTTTTAGCTTAGCCTTTGAAGCAACCCGTGAGGATAACTGATAGATCGATTGAGCTTTCTCACTAAGGTTCTGCGTCCTCAGGTAAGTCAGTTGAGAATCTTCTTCGCCATGAATATCACAAACCGCACAACAAAAACTAATTTCATCGTTTATTGAAGCAACGTACTCTGCCACCGTGGCTGAAGAACCTGGTCCGGCCACTATCAAGCTGTGGGGAAATATAGAAGCTGAATTTCCCGAAACCCAGTGAAATACCTCAACAGGAACAGTCAATGAAACACCCTCGGGCACGTAAAAGAAAAATCCGTTCCTCAGACGAGCCCTGTGCAGAGCAGTGTACTTTGCAGAACCGAGACGAGAAGTCTCTGTCATGAAATGATCTTGGACCAGCCCGCCGTGCTCTATGAGAGCTTGTGATAGAGGTTGGAAAATGACCCCCTTCTTCGAAAACTCTTCATTAAGTAAAGGGCTTGCAATAACACGGTCATTCACGAATAAAATTTGACCTGCATTTTCTTTTAGCGACAAAGAACTTGCCACCAGTTGCTCCGCGTCATTGATCTCACTTTCTTTAGCATCATAGAGGTTCTCATATGACAACTTTTTCAGGTTCGCGAAACGCCAAGCCTCATCGCTGCGCTTGGGCCAATCAATGTCTTGAAAACTCATCCATGCGTCGCTCCTAGAACTCTTGTACCAATCAGGCAGTTCCTCTCTTGCTTCTTCAGGAGGATCCAAAAAGGACCGGGCCGGGGGGATTTCTTTTAACAACACAACAATAATTAGAACTAACCCACAGATCCTTCCATCTCTAGCTCAATTAAACGTTTCAATTCGACTGAATATTCCATTGGAAACTCTCGAACCAAATCATTCACAAATCCATTCACGCTTAAACTCATAGCCTCCGCCTCACTCAGGCCCCTCTGCTTCATATAAAAAATCTGCTCCTCACTTACCTGACTCACACTTGCTTCATGCTGGGTAGAATGTTTGTTTCCACGCACTGTAATGGCTGGGTAAGTGTCCGTACGGCTCTTACTATTAATCAACAACGCATCACACTCAGTATTATTCTTACAACCCTTGAGGTGCTTAGGGATATGCACCTGACCACGATAAGTTGAACGACCCTCACCCACACTAATGGATTTAGAAACAACATTGGACGTAGTATTATCTGCTGCATGTATCATCTTCGCCCCAGTATCTTGATGCTGCCCATCATTAGCTAACGCGATAGAAATGACTTCCCCTCTTGCTCCTTCCCCTTTCATTACCACTCCAGGGTACTTCATAGTTAACCGACTACCAATGTTGCAATCAATCCACCTGACCTCCGCATTCTCATGCGCCAGACCCCGCTTCGTTACCAGATTAAAAACGTTAGCACTCCAATTCTGAACAGTTATATACTGAATCTTAGCATCCTTCATTGCGACCAATTCGACAACAGCACTGTGAAGGGTAGTAGTTTCAAATTTGGGAGCAGTGCACCCTTCCATGTATGTCAGTTCAGCGCCTTCGTCCACGATGATCAGCGTCCTCTCGAACTGACCGAACTGCTCAGCATTTATTCTAAAGTAAGCCTGCAATGGATGCTTCACTTTAACTCCTGGCGGGACATATATAAAACTGCCCCCAGAAAAGACTGCTGAGTTTAAAGCTGAAAACTTATTATCCCCTGTAGGAATTACTTTGCCGAACCATTTGCGAAAAATGTCAGCATGTTCAGCTAGGCCCTCCGAACTATTCACAAAAATAACACCCTGTTCAGCAACCGCATCTTTGATATTCGAATAAGCAGCCTCACTATCAAACTGAGCCTCTACCCCTGCCAAAAACTTACGTTCCTTCTCTGGAATACCAAGACGTTCAAACGTCTCCTTCATCTCATTAGGAACATCATCCCAACTGCGCTTTGGAGCTTCACCGGCAGATAAATAATACCGAATTTCATCAAAGTTAATAGAATTTAGATCCTCGCTAGCCCAGTGCGTGGGCATCTTTTTCTCATGAAAAACACTCAGTGCTTTTTTTCTGAAATCCGTAATCCACTTATCCTCACCCTTAACATTTGATATGTAATCAATAGTATCTTCGGACAAGCCCATTCCGGCATCATGTTTGTACTCAACATCATAATGGAAATTAGCCTTTTCCCTATCAATCTCGATCATATTTCCAGAATTTGAATCTGTGCTCATATATATATCAGATATTAACTTTTAACCAGTTCCCCTTCCTTGAGCCAATCATAGCCCTTCTCTTCAAGTTCTAGCGCCAATTCCTTAGGCCCGCTACGTATAATCCTGCCTTCATTGAGTACATGTACATGATCAGGGACAATGTATTCAAGTAGTCGCTGATAATGAGTGATCACCAAAAAACCACGCTCCTCTGAACGCATTGCATTAACTCCTTCCGCAACAATTTTCAAAGCGTCAATGTCTAGACCACTGTCCGTTTCATCTAGCACCGCATACTTTGGTTCAAGCATCATCATCTGAAGCACTTCGTTACGTTTCTTTTCTCCTCCGGAAAATCCTTCATTGACGGACCGCCCTGTGAATTTTTTATCCATGCCAAGCTTAGCCATTTTCTCATACATTTCCTGATAAAAGGCAACCGCATCAATTTCCTCACCATCAGGCAACCTTGCCTGCCTAGCTGCGCGAAGGAAATTAGCATTACTTACCCCTGGAATTTCTGCAGGATACTGAAAGGCAAGGAAAAGACCCGCACGAGCCCGCTCATCAACATCCATTTCAAGAAGACTGTACCCATCTAAAAGAACATCTCCGGATCCGACCTCGTAATCCTGATGACCAGCCATCACTTTTGCCAGTGTGCTTTTACCTGAACCATTGGGACCCATAATTGCATGGACTTCTCCCTTGGGGACTGACAAACTGAGGCCCTTAAGAATATCAGTCCCATTTACGCTCGCATGAAGATCCTTAATTTCCAAAGTGGACATTGATTTCGACAAAAATTAAATTTGTATTGTTATAGATTATCTTTCTGTTTTTCTTTACGAGCACATTCTGGACACTGCCCTCTGACCTCAACTTCGACTTTTTGGATCTTAGCCCCGCGAGGTAATTTGAGTAATTTCGAGGGCTCCTCCCCGCCCTTCAAGTCAACATCCATTACGGTAGCACATGTTTCACAATGGAAGTGCGCATGAGGCGCAAGATTTCCACAATATCTGGAAGGCTCCCTGTCCACATTCACCTGCTTCACAATGCCCGCAACTGCGAGGGTATCTAAACAATTGTACACCGTCGCCAGTGATATTGATGGCATTCTCTCCTGTACCCTTATGAAAACTTCTGTGGCCGTTGGATGATCTCGGCTGCTCATAAGAACCTCATAAACAATCTGTCTCTGCGGAGTCATGCGATGACCTCCTCCAAGATCAATATTATTAAATAGTTTTCTCTTATGTGTTGGCACTCTGGAGACCAGTACTGCGAGGCTTATTTTTATCAAGAACTATTCTAAATAATATTTCTTATTTAATCTCATCGTTCGACACCGGAGTTCAAATACCTTATATTCAAAAATGAAATTAGGGATAATTGGATGCGGAAAAATGGGATCAGCCCTCGTAAAAGGGGCGATTAATAAAGGAGCGATTGAAACTGACTCAGTTAGCGTTTTTGACGTTATTGATACAGCTTCAAAGAAACTGGCCAATGATATCGGAGCAACGGTTGCATCATCTCATGATGATTTGATAAATAATTCTGAGGTAGTACTACTTTGCGTCAAACCTCAAGATACCTTAAAAATGTTAGAGGGCCTTAACTCACTAACTCAAAGCAAGCTATTTATTTCAATCGCTGCGGGACTTCAATTAATGGATCTGGAGAAATCACTTGGTGAAAGCGCTCGTGTTATTCGCGTGATGCCCAACACTCCTGCCCTCGTGGGAAAAGGTGCATCCGCGTTCTCTAGAGGAACAAAAGCAACTGATGAAGACGCTAATTTTGTAATTAATATTCTTGGATCAGTGGGAAAGGTGCTAGAGGTTCCTGAAAAGCAAATTGATGCAATTACCGGACTGAGCGGAAGCGGTCCTGCTTACATTTATACAGTCATCGAAGCTCTGGCCGATGGCGGAGTGCTCGTTGGATTACCAGAGGACCAAGCCTTGTTATTAGCCGCACAAACAGTTTCAGGTGCTGCGGAAATGATACTACAAACAAAAGAGCACCCAGCCTCGCTCCGCGATCAGGTAGCAAGTCCTGGAGGAACGACGGTTGCAGGACTCGCGGCACTTGAGTCAGGAAAATTGAGAGCGACCTTGATTGATGCAGTAAGAGCCGCAACTCTCAGGTCGAAAGAGCTAGGGAAAAGCTAACCCTCTGTTATAAGAGGAATCCTATCAACGGATCTCGGTTTTTTAAATCCATAAAATTTTGCCGCATTTGCGCCGAGAATAGCGGTTTTATCCTCAGATCCTATACCTTCATCATTAAGGATAAAATCAAGACTCTGTCTATATGTAAAATCGACCATGGTCCGAGGCCAGTCTGATCCCCACATTATTTTATCATACCCCACTTTCAGTCCTGCAGATCTTAGCGCATCGCGCCCACTATCAAATGGATAACCCTCTGATCGATAAAGCCAAATAATGCCTCCACATTCTACATACACATTTTTGTGACGACACAGTTCTAATTGACCAGGCCAACCCCCTCGGCTAGGCATGCCGAAGTGACCAATCGCCACCTTCAGATTCGGAAATGCTTTCATCACATTCTCAAACTCAGGAACCTGAATTTCTCCTTCAGAAAAATCAACAGACAAAACCAGCCCTTCATTTTCCATCCTTTCCCAAATCGGAAAGAATCTACGATCATCCAAAGACACCTGACCTAACAAATGCCCACCACAAACTTTCAATCCTTTGAAGCCCTGATCGAATAAGTTCCCAGCTTCCGCATCCACCTTATCAGGCTCAAAGAAGTTGGGCAGAGCATGCATAAAAAAACGCTCCGGATAATTTGATGTAACCTCTAAAAGATAATCGTTCTGGGGCCCATCCAAATATTCCTGAACCACTACCCCAGCACTGACTCCCACGGCATCAAACTCAGCTAAGACATATTCAGCGAGAGCAGAGCAATCGACAAAGGAAGCCGGCATACCCAACATTTCCTGATCACCTATGCGAATCTTTCCCGAACCAACAGGCTGGACCGGCTGCTCATTTCTAACGCGACCTTTTATTCGCTTCCATATATGCATATGTGCATCAATAATCATAAAAAGAAATCATCAAAAAATAGACCCATTCATTATCGTTGCTATAAGTTAAATCACTTGAGGATGAAAGTCGCAACCGCTATATGCTCAGCCCTTATTATTTTTTCATGGGCAAAAACGAATGCAGAAATTGACTTCAGTCGTGATGTTAGACCAATTCTGAATGCTCATTGCACAAAATGCCACGGGGGAATTCGAGCAAAATCTGGACTTAACTTAATCAACAAAGAAAGCGTTTTCAGTGCATCTGAATCCGGACTCATTCCCATCGTGTCTGGAAATCTGGAAAAAAGTGAGTTGATCAGCCGTATCAACCACACAGACAAAGAAGAAAGGATGCCACCCAAAAACTCGTTAAAAAAAGAACAGATAACAACTCTAAATCAATGGGTTAAAGAAGGAGCCAAATGGCCAAAACATTGGTCCTTCAAATCTCTCAAAGAAACTCCGAAAAAAAAACAAACGATTGACAGTATCGTTGAAGAAAATCTCAAAGTTTCCAAATTAAACCGTAGTCCAATCGCGGATAAAAGGACTCTCATTAGAAGACTCTCATTAGATCTTCTAGGGCTTCCTCCTGAACCTGAAGAAATATTATCTTTCGAATCAGATGAGTCAGATGACGCATATGAAAGACTCGTGAAAAAACTCCTTAGCTCTCCACACTTCGGTGAAAGATGGGCCCGGCACTGGTTAGATGGGGCCCGGTACGCTGACTCGGATGGCTATGAAAAGGATAATAACAGACCGAACGCTTGGCGCTGGAGAAAATGGGTCATCGATTCAATCAATTCTGACATGCCCTTTGATCAGTTCACCATCGAACAACTTGCGGGAGACCTTCTACCAAATGCCACACCTGAACAGCACCTCGCAACGGCCTTTCACCGTCAAACCTTATATAATCGAGAAGGAGGAGTAGACGCCGAAGAAGATCGAACCAAAAGAACAATTGACCGCTCCAATACTACCGCCTCGGTCTGGCTAGGACTCACTCTTGAATGCGCTCAATGCCACAACCACCCTTATGATCCAATCAGTCAGCGCGATTTTTATCAATTTTATGCATTCTTCAACAATACAGATGAAAGCGAAACCGAAGTTACTAAAGGTTTTGGGGATGGCACAATAAAAGTAAGAGTATTGCAGCAGAAGGATCGTGAAACTTACATTTTCCGTCGAGGCGATTTCCTGCAACCCATTAAAGAAAAAGGGGAAATCTTACCGTTAGCCCCTGATTCTTTATCCCCCATTAAACTATCCAACAACAATAAATTAAACCGCCTAGATCTTGCACAGTGGCTAGTTAATGAAAAAAATCCTCTCTCGACAAGAGTCGCTGTGAATGACATCTGGTATCGACTCTTTGGAAAAGGTCTGACTGAACAAAAAGCAGACTTCGGCACCAGATCCTCACCTCCAGTTCACCTCGGACTCCTTGATCATCTAGCAGAAAAATTCATAACTATGAATTGGAGCAGGAAAAGTCTTATTAAATACGTAGTCATGTCTGACACGTATAAGCAATCTACCAAACGAAGAAAAAAACCTGCCCAAATTGATCCTGATAATAAATTATTTCATAGACAGAACCGATTCCGAACTGATGGAGAAATCATTCGAGATCTATTTTTATCGATATCAGGACTACTAAAACATAAGATTGGAGGGCCGAGTGTATTCCCACCAATACCAGAAGGAGTAGCCGAACAAAGTTTCGCTGGAAGCTTTAAGTGGAAGACCAGTAACGGAGACAATCGTTACCGGCGAGGAATGTACACCTTTTTCAAAAGAACCGCACCAGAACCTAATCTGATCACCTTTGATTGTCCTAATGCCAATGTCACTATAGCAAAGCGAAACAATTCCAATACCCCAATCATGGCACTGGCAACACTGGGCAATGAAGTGTTTCATGAATCAGCTCAAGCATTTGCAAAAAGAATACTTTCAGATAAATCATGTAATGACGATCAGGATCGGATCAAATCCTCTTTTGTTCTTTGTGTTGCAAGGAATCCATCACCTCAAGAGACCAATGAAATAATAAAACTCCTCCAAAAGGGCCGATCTTATTATGCCGTAAACTCAGAAGAAGCAAAAAAAATGGTAGGCGCATATTCTTGCGAGATGGTAAACGACAATGAAACTGCTTCTTGGATAACTGTGACGCGCATTCTCCTCAATCTTGACGAAACCATCAATCGCGAATGAACTCCTATCATCAATTTACAAGTGACACGAGACGTGACTTTCTGACAACCTCAGCGTCAGGAATTGGAGGCATTGCGCTGCATCATATGCTCTCTAAGGAACTTGCAGCGAATTCCCCCAAACAAAAAATTCTTGGACCTAAACCTCACTTTGCTCCAAGAGCGAAGAATTGCATTTTCATATTCATGGCTGGGGCCCCCTCACAACTTGATCTGTTCGATTACAAACCCAAACTCAATGAATTGAATGGTCAAAAGATGAACGCTGACCTACTCAAGGGAAAACGCTTTGCGTTTCTTCAGAAAGAATCAGCTGTACTGATGGGATCTCCAAGAAAATTTAAGCAACATGGTAAATCAGGAATGTGGTTCTCTGATCTCCTCCCAAGAACCGCAACATGCGCTGATGATATATGCATGGTTCGTTCCATGCATACCGATCAGTTCAATCATCACCCAGGCCAGCTACAGATGCAATGCGGCGAAGCCCGGTTCGGCCTCCCCTCAACCGGGTCATGGATAAACTATGGACTAGGAACGGAGAATCGAAATCTTCCAGGATACATCGTATTAACAGCTGGCCGAGGTTCGAGCGGAGGAGCCACTCTTTGGCAAAGCGGCTTCCTCCCATCAAATTACGCTGGGGTCCGTTTACGCAATGGCAGCAACCCACTACTTAATCTTGAGAATCCGCGAGGACTTCCTAACGAACTTCAGCGCGCAGGTTTAGATGCACTCCAGTCGCTAAATAAAACACACCATAGAACGAATAAAGATCCTGAAATATTAAGCAGGATTGCCAACTATGAATTGGCCTTCAGAATGCAATCCGCAGCTCCTGAACTTGTCGATCTATCAAAAGAAAAAATGAAGACCCTTGATTCGTACGGAGTCAATAGAGCACTCCCGAAGGGCGGAGGTCGAGGCAAAGGTAACGGGAACGCTTATGCCGATTTTTCTCGGAACTGTTTGTTGGCAAGACGAATGATCGAAAGAGGCGTTCGCTTCATCAATATTATTCATGCCTCATGGGATCATCACTCAAATCTTAATCAAGAACTTGAATTCAATGCCGGAATGTCAGACCAACCCGTCGCCGCACTCATAAATGACCTGAAGGAAAGAGGACTCCTTGATGAAACTTTGGTCGTCTGGGCCGGTGAATTCGGAAGAACCCCACTAGGCGAAAACCGAAGAGGAAGGGAAGCGAACACGGGACGAGACCATCATTCGAACGCTTTCACTGTACTCATGGCGGGAGGCGGTGTTAGGGGCGGGCTAACTTACGGAAGCACTGATGAAATAGGATGGGCACCTGAAGAGAACCCAGTCCACGTCAACGACTTTCAGGCCACGTTATTACATCTTTTCGGCCTAGATCATGAGAGGCTCACGTACCCAGATGCTGGTGTCGAACGAAGACTCACAAGTATTACCCGTCAGTCCAAAGTAGTTCATGAACTGTTTACCTAATTAACCTTTGCTGGTCAAAATACTATCGAAGTAATACTAACTGGTAGCAGCCGAAAGGGCCTGATCCAAATCACCCAAAATATCATCAATATGCTCAATACCAACAGACAACCGAATGAGTTCGGAAGTAATGCCTCCTTCCGCCTGCTGTTCAGCATTTAATTGAGAATGCGTCGTGGTAGCCGGATGAATAGCAAGACTCTTAGCATCTCCAACATTCGCCAAATGAGAAAATAACTCACAACTTTCAATGAAATTCTGACCCGCTTCTGCACCACCCTTAATGCCGAAAACAACCATTGCCCCTCCCTTACCTTTGAGATACTTCTGATTTTTCTCAAACTCAGTATCCGATTCAAGCCCAGGAAAACGGACCCACTCCACTGAGGAATGATCCGATAAATGTTCAGCGACCCTCTTTGCATTCTCGCAATGACGCTCCATTCGTAGAGGCAACGTTTCTATACCTTGAAGGAACATCCAAGAATTATCAGGTGAGATACAAGCACCTAAATTACGCAATGGCACTGTCCTCATTCTTAAAATATAAGCTAAAGGAGCAAGCATATCAGGTAAGTCGTGACCCCACCTAAGACCATTATAAGACGTATCCGGTTCATCAAATAAAGGGTGCTTACCCGCTGACCAGTCAAAGCGACCACTGTCAACAACTACACCACCAATACCTGTGCCATGACCGCCAAACCATTTGGTAAGTGAATGCACTACAATATCAGCTCCATGGGCAAGCGGATTAGTCAGGTAAGGAGTCGAAAAGGTGGAATCAACAATCAACGGAACTCCGCACTCCTTAGCATGAGATGCTATTGCTTCTAAATCAGCAACTTCAAGGGCCGGATTAGAAACTGTTTCAGTAAAGAATGCTCGTGTCTTATCATCAGCCGCTGCTGCAAAATTGGCAGGATCCTGCGAATCAACGAAACGGACTTCAATTCCGAGAGAAGGGAGAATATCGTTAAACTGAGTGTAGGAGCCTCCGTATAGGTTACGCGCCGAAACAATATTATCTCCAGCAGCAGCTAGATTAATAATCGAATAAAAAACTCCTGAAGTACCCGAAGCGAGTCCAAGGCCAGCCATCTCATGTGCCCCTTCCAATAAAGCGACACGTTTTTCCAACACGTCAGTGGTAGGATTCATCAAGCGTGTATAAATGTTCCCTAATTCCTTAAGGGCAAAAAGATTGGCCGCGTGTTCAGTCGAATCAAAAACAAAAGAAGATGTCCGGTAAAGTGATACGGCACGCGCGTTAGTGGTTAGGTCGGGCGCATGACCACCGTGCAAACATAGAGTGTCAATTTTCATGGGCGCGAGAAACAATGCAATTAATAGCGAATTACAAGCTTATCTGATCAAATTATAGAAGATAATATAGAAAATCTCTTAACAATCAGAGCTAGCTAGATAAAAAAGACAAATTTTCGGTAATTGAACGTTTACCTTTATAAGCAATTGTAGAAAAGAATATATTTTAGATTATAGTTACAAAAAAAATAAAGTAAATTATGAAAACGAATCAATTAATTATGTTCATGGCATTGTCCTTTGTTTTAGGACTGGGCGTCATGGCCCTCTTCAAATCAGATAAAGACACTGAAAATGCAAACTCTACAAAAGAAAGCTCTTCGGAAAACGGAAATAGCTCTGATAAGACCAGTTCTAATCCAAGTAAATCAAATCTGATCAGTAACATTCCAAGCAAACCGAAAAATACTCCCTTTAAAATAAATGAAGAGACTGAAGATTCTGAAGACGAAGAACCTGCTGGACCAGAAGAAGCCTTCGCTCAACTTTTAAATAGCCCGGAAGCAAGAAAATTAATGAAAGGTTTTGCTGGCGCCATGAGTCAAGGAGCTGACCGGATGATCGCTTCAGAAATAGAAAAGCAAAAAGAAAATCTTGGGCTCTCAGACAGCCAAACTGAATCAATCAAAGACAAGATGGTCAGCATGGTAAAAGAAGAAACAAAACGCTTCCAAAGCCAGCTCGATGATGAAAATCGTTCCTTCGGTGAAATCATGGAATCACAAGGTGAGTTCTGGTCACAAAACGAACCAAAGATTAATGAAATAATGAAGGCTGAACTTAGTGATGATCAATATGCGACCTACGAGAGGGAGCAACTTGTAGAAAAAACGGAACGAGTACAGAGACAGGCGACTTCAGAATTAGATAGAATAAACAAAACTTTGGAACTTTCCGAAGAGCAGGAAGATCAGGTCTTTGGAATACTTGTACAGAAGTCCTCAGAATATGATGAATCCATGGCCATCGAAGGAATCGAAGCATCCTTGCCTGAATCGGCAAATGCTGAAGATATCACAAAAGAAGATGCAATTCGTTCCGTTCTAAATGATGGGCAGACAGAAAAATATAATGAAAGGCTTGAGAAAGGCGGATTCGGACGTCGAGGCCAATGGGGCCGTGGGCGAGGGTTCGGTGGGTAGAAGACCTGATAAAAACCCTTTTAGAAAAAGACCTTAATAGCAAGGATCGCTACAATGTTAGTGACCTTTATCATAGGATTAATAGCAGGACCCGAAGTGTCTTTGTAAGGGTCTCCGACCGTATCACCAGTAATTGAAGCGGCATGAGCTTCAGATCCCTTCCCTCCATAAGCACCATCTTCAATCAGTTTCTTGGCGTTATCCCAAGCGCCTCCGGCCGCAGTCATTGATAACGCTACGAACAGACCAGTTACGATAGTGCCCACAAGAACGCCTCCAAGTGCTTTATAGGATAAAGCCGGAATGGCAGAGACAACAAAAACCACTACAATAGGTAAAAGAGCTGGAATGATCATTTCGCGAAGAGCTGACTTCGTCACAATATCCACGCACCTCGCATATTCAGGTTCATCCTTACCTTCCATAATTCCAGGACGTTCACTGATCTGACGCCTAACTTCTGCAACCACAGCACCAGCAGCGCGCCCCACCGCATCCATACTCAAAGCTGTGAAAATAAATGGCAATAAACCACCAATGAACATTCCAATGATCACTACAGGATCCTTAAGCGAAAAGGTTACGGTCTGTCCGATGTGGTCTTCTAATTCCAGAAAATAAGAACCAAATAAAACCAACGCAGCAACACCTGCAGAGGTAATAGCGTAGCCTTTAGTTACTGCCTTCATCGTATTGCCAACAGCATCAAGTGCATCAGTTCTTTCACGAACAATCGCGGGTAAATCAGCCATCACCGCAATACCGCCAGCATTATCTGTGATCGGACCAAAAGCATCCAGAGACACGATAATCCCAGCCAAAGCAAGCATCGCCATCACAGCAATTGATATCCCGTACAGTCCAGCGAGTGAATGGCTAATCCATATCGCAGCACAGATCAGAACTACAGGAAGGCCAGTCGCCATGTTCCCCACACCAAGACCTGCTATAATGTTAGTAGCGTGACCAGTCTGAGAAGCCTTGGCAATTTTATTTACAGGTCTGTACTGCGTTGCAGTGTAATAATTAGTAATCAGAACAATCGCAAACGTCATGACTATCCCAACTAACGCACATCCGAACAAATTAAGGTCAGTATATGTGCCGCTCTTCATTTGCAATCCTCCTTCAGGCACAATCCATGTACAAACTGGCCAATAAACTATAGCTGAAAACAAGGAAGCAACGAAAACGCCTTCCATTAAGACCCTCGCAGCACCTCCTTTACGAAAATTCACCCAAAGTACGCCGAGTATAGAGCCAATGATGGCAAGCCCTCCTAAGAGAAATGGCAAAGTCAAAGCTGCTACCTGAGATTCTCCAAGAGAAGTATTCAAAGTCCCTAGTAATAATGCTCCAATTAGACTCACCGCATAAGTTTCAAAAACATCTGCGGCCATTCCCGCACAGTCACCAACATTGTCACCAACATTGTCCGCAATCGTTGCTGGATTACGAGGATCATCTTCATCCAGTCCCTGCTCAATCTTCCCAACTAAATCAGCACCGACGTCTGCGGCTTTTGTATAAATACCACCACCCAAACGAGCAAACACGCTAATAAGGCTAGCGCCAAGAGCCAAACCTATCAAGCTGTCCACCACGGCCTTAGGTTCATCAGGATCAACTTTTCCCATAATTAAGTAGAAGATACCTACCGACAAAAGAGCTAAACCAACCACTAAAAGACCAGTCACCGCTCCTCCATTGAAAGCAACTTTCATTGCTTTGCGTTCATCTTCAGTAGCGGCCTGAGTCGTTCGGACATTTGCCATGACTGCAATGCGCATCCCTATGTACCCCGCTACCAATGAACATACAGCTCCTATCAAAAATCCAATCGGCATAGAACCATGGACTTTTTCGGCCTGCGACATAAGAAACAGAATCAAAGCAATGCACAAAGAGATAAAACTAATAGTCTTCACCTGACGGTTCAGGTAAGCCTTTGCTCCGTCCTCAATGGCACCTGCCACTTTTTTCATCAGTTCAGTGCCAACAGACTGTTTAACAACTGAACGGATCAAGAGAATAGCAACGACGAGCCCTATCGCGCCCAAGAAAAGAGAAAAAGGGATGCCGCTATCAATAAGAAAATTTGCCAGTATTAAAAACATTTGCTTAATCAGTCCTAATAGAGTGGATCTTTAATACTCCATCGTAGATTTTTTTCAAACTTCTTAAGGGAAAAAAACCTAATATTATTATAAATCAAAAATCGGCATCATATCTCTACCTTGCCCATTGTTATATTTAGGTTATCTTAAATATTTATTATATTTAATTTATAATAAGCTTTGCAAACCAAACCCTACCTCAATCCATTCGCAAAAACGTTTATTATCGTTTGGCTAATTTGTCTAAATTTTGCAGATGCAAAAACGGTCATTATTGATGCTGGGCATGGAGGAAAAGACAAAGGCGCTCACTGGTACGGCGTTTCCGAAAAAACTTTAACCCTCGATGTCGCAAAACGGGTCCAAACGCTATTAAAAAAGAAAGGCATTACAGTTGCAATGACTCGCACATCAGATCGTTTCGTATCAATTAAAGATCGAGCATACCTAGCCAACAAATATTCAGATTCAATATTCGTTAGCATTCACTTTAATGCACACACAAATTCCTCCGTGAAAGGAATTGAAACATTCTATATAAGTCCGAAAGGAAAAAAACTAGCAGGCAGCATTCAGAACCGTTTAGCCAAACGCATTAATACAAATGATCGTGGCAGTAAAAAATACCACTATGCAGTTTTAACAAAAACTAAAGGAGTCGCCGCGCTCGTCGAATGTGGCTTTATCAGCAATCGCTGGGAAGGGGCCAGATGCTCTTCAAGCTGGTTCCGGAACATTTTGGCCCAAGAAATTGCTAGTGGAATAGCCGCTTATTGCAATAATAACTAAGAAAATTACCTCTGCTTGACATAAGCAAAATAAAAAAGAGAATCGATTATTATGGACAATGCAGTCGAGAAACACCTCTACGTCATCATGTGGCCGAACTACGCTCTAGTAGCTTCGAACCTGCCACCGGATGAATTTGGAAAACACTATACTCTTGGTAGTTCACGCTACTTTCATGGTCAGGTCATTTTCGCTGAGATCGATATAGATTACAGGCATGACTTCCTCAACATAGACAAATACATTGATGAAGTTAAGCCAGACGCATCAGGAGCACCTAAACGAACTAAATTTTTGGCAACTTACAGGGTATTGGAACACATTGATCTCTCAGCATTCCAAGAACTCTATATTACTTCGGCCATCGGCAAGGTACTAAAGCTCGAAAGTGCCCCTTATGAAAAAGAACATGATCAGGGATATCTAAGAACTTTCCAAGAACTTGCCCCGATGCGATCGATCGTTCTTTCGTGGATGACACCCTTAGAATTTGGTGAACATATCACTGATCCTAACCAGCCGAAATCGGCCCCGAAAGTTCTATTCAATCAGATCGATTTTGATATTGATGAATTCCTTACGGAACTTGAAACGGATCCTTTTCACAAATCACCAATACCTAACGTCCACGCACATAAACTTCGTGAACAAATTCTCGAGGCCAGATCAAAACCAGAAAAGGGCCTCAAAGGAATTAGTCTGGACGCCGCTTTCGGGAGAATTCCTTTCACTCAACACCGCACCGGTTTCTGGATAGCCCACCACAAAGAATTACTATTTTATCCTATACCAACAATAGATCAGCTCAAAGAAGAGCACTGGGCTTGGTATAAGTCCCTTGATTAATCGAGTTGATGTTATTAATGCTCCGTTACCTTGCCGGTCTTGGGTTGACCGATAGCCGATAACAATTCGCCAAACCAAGGCTCATCGATATCAAATGGCTTGCCGCCAGCAATTCTTGAAAAATCAATGATCGACATTTCTCCCTGATTGTCAGCATCAAGGCCTGCGACGCCACTCTCGCCTGCCAATGCCGCTTCAGCTGCAGCAGCAGCGCTTCTCTTTATCAATTCAAGATCCCTACCATTTGGTCTTGCTGCTCGAGCAAAATAACCACTTTTTTGTACCAACACTTTGTCTGCTAAAAGAGAGCCCTTAAGCCTTGATGCGAACCATTTCCCAGGATTCAACTCATCCAGCCTGACGTGCCCAAAAGCATCCCTTCTTAGCTCCTCTCCGGCCGCTTCCTTTTCACGAATGATAGCATCAGTGCCTGCGCCTTCACTCAAGAAAATATTTACACAGTCATTATTGTCCATGAGTTGATTGAGTCGAACAATCTCAGATTCAAGATCAAGTTTCATTTCCGGAACCCAGATCGCATGTACGTCCCATCTCTCTCGACACACATTAATCTCAGGTAACCATCTATAAGTATCTAATCGCTTTCTATAATCACTAGCTGCTGCAGCTGTTAGCCATCCACAATGACGCCCCATTACCTCATGAATTATTAGCTGGCGTGTACTCGTCGTGTTCTCATTTGCAACATTCTCGAAAAACAATGCGCTCTGCTCTGCTGCGGTCCATGCACCAAGCGTCTGATCAATAGGAAAAACATCATTGTCAACAGTCTTCGGCAACCCCACAACTGTCAGACCATAATCATTATCCTCCAAATATTTCGCCAAATCAGCAGCAGTCGTGTTCGTATCATCTCCCCCAATCGTATGTAAGATATCAACATTATCTGCTATTAGTTGTTCAGCTGCAATTTGAAGAGGTTCCTGCCCCTCATTAACGAGGCCCCGCTTCGTGCAATCCTTAACATTAGTCAATTTGACTCGACTATTTCCAATCGCACTACCACCGAAATTAAAAAGAACCTCGTAATTTTTTTTCACCTCTTCGCTAAAGACAATTGACTTACCAAGAAGTAAGCCCTGATACCCGTTCAGATATCCTATCAGTTCAGCATCGGGAATAAGTTCATTATAACGCTCTATTAGAGCGCCAATAGATGAAGATAAACAGGGAGCAATGCCCCCAGCAGTTAAGAATGCAATTTTCTTTGACATATTATTGGATCTTGAATCTTTCTGCTTCAATTTTGCTAGCAAATTTGTGCAGATTAATCGTCTTTTTGCCATGCGCAAGCTTATGCATCTACCTAACCTTGACGTATAAGGAACAAACCACTAACTTCGCGGCCAATATGCCTATAGCAACCCCATCACAATTCGCAACCATGTTAGACGCCGCCCAAGAGGGTGATTACGCCTATCCAGCCATTAATTGCTCAAGTATTCCAACGCTAAACGCAGCATTAAAGGGATTCGCAGACAATAAGTCCGATGGTATTATTCAATTCTCAACTGGTGCCGGACAGTTTGCCTCGGGACTAAATAATAAAGACGCAACGAAGGGCACCATTATCCTTGCAGAAGCAGCTCATGCTCTGGCAGAACAATATGATGTCCTTATTGGCCTTAACACTGATCACTGCCAACCCGGAACCGCGGAATCCTTCTTAGATCCATTGATCGAGGCCACTGCAGCCAGAAGAGCAAAAGGTGAAAATAATTTATTCCAAAATCATATGCTCGACGCATCTATTCTCCCATTAGATGAAAATATGGCTATTTCGCAAACCTATTTAAAGAAATGTGCAAAGCACGAAATCATCCTTGAAGTCGAAGCCGGCGTTGTAGGCGGTGAAGAAGATGGATCCGCTGGATCAGAAGATACTCCTGACGAAGATCTCTACACAACTCCTGAGGACATGGTTACCGTCCATGAAGCCTTGGCCGATCTCGGACGCTTTACTTTTGCTGCCACTTTCGGCAACGTTCATGGTCATTATAAGCCTGGCGCAGTAAAACTAAAACCAGAGATCTTAAAGGAAGGTCAGAGCGCTGTTCAGGAAAAGTACGGGGATACAGCAGAATTTGATCTCGTTTTCCATGGAGGATCTGGAAGCCTCTTATCAGAGATAAGGGAAACTCTTGACTATGGAGTAGTGAAAATGAATGTGGATACCGACACTCAGTACGCCTTTAGTAGACCTGTAGCTGGGCACATGCTTAGTAATTACAATGGTGTTCTTAAAGTTGACGGAGAAATCGGTAACAAAAAAGTATACGATCCCCGCTCCTACCTTAAAGCAGGCGAACAAGCTATGGCTGACAGAGTAGGACAGGCATGTGATGATTTGTTATCTGTCGATAAAACAATCATCAAGCAAGCTTAGCACTAAGAAAAAATCATTACCCGATGGAAGGATCAGTTCATTTCGTTGGATTAGATATCGGCGGCACTACAGTTAAAGCGGCACTACTCAATGAGAGCGGCAGACAAATTGGTGTTGGTGTAGAAGTTCGTTCACATGGAAGCGACGGATACAAGGCAACGTTCAAGCAGTTACGAGCTGCCATTAACCAGTTGTGCTCTGATAATTCAATCGAATCTTCCAACATCACAGCTGTAGGGATAGATGTTCCGGCCCCGTCCTCTGATGGAGTAATATGGGGACAGGCCAATCTGAATGAAGACTGGGTAGGTACAAATATTCGAGACGAATTTTCTAAAGAAATTCACCGCCCATGTTATATGACAAATGACGGTAATGCTGCTGCTTACGGTGAATGGATCTTGCGTCCAGGCCACGATGGCCCTCTACTTTTTGTGGCGCCAGGGACCGGGCTCGGAGGAGGCTTTGTTCTTGGCAAAGGACAATTATATGAAGGATGCAATGGCTTAGCAATGGAGATAGGCGCCATCTCTGTCCCTTTCAGAGAAGAAGACGGCAGTCTCCCTGAATGTGCAGGCAAGGGGCCAGGTTCCCTTGAGGCTTGGGTCTCACTAGTCGCTCTAAGAAGGCGCCTCAAAATTGAATTGGATAAAAGCGAAAATTTCAGTCATCCACTCGCGCAAGAACAAATTAGTATTAAAGAGAAAGCTTTCCAGTTACGAGACTATTGTGAAAAGGAAGATCCTTTAGCAAGGTCTCTGTTCCAGAGGCAAGCACACATATTAGGATGGGCAATGGGTGACCAAGCAAGTGAACTAGATCCTGGGTTAATTGTGATTGGTGGAGGTTTGGCAGAGACTGGATTCCGAGACTGGTATCTAGAAAATGTGCGGCTCGGGTTCGAAGAAAGGGCTCCATCCTTTTATGTGAATTCACCGATACCTCCACATGGGGTCACTACTAGATTCGATTGGGCCGTTGGTGGAGACTATGCAGCGGCAATTGGCGTTGCGCATAAAGCCATGGAACTGGTATGAGTTTAAATTAAGACAACCCTTTTGCTCAACGATCACCTTTCATCCGTTCAAACATTTGGTTGAACTTTTCATCTTCACGCTCCGCCCAACGAGTTCGAGTCTCTTGCCACTTCCGAGAGTATTTTTCAGAAAATAAACGAGGACCTTTTGAAGTGCGCTCAGCAGGAATACCAAACTCAGTATCTTTAGTTTTACAACAAGGAAAATAAAAGGTGCAAGCCACTGCTAAAAAAATATATCTGAATTTCAATTTTCTTCTGCCTGATAAGATATAGACAATTCTAATCTCAATTAAATTTCCCAACCTTTGCGGTATTCTCTTTTAATAATCGATGCTGCTTCCGGCACATTTGTAGCACGAAGGTTCGGCCCGTCCCATTCAATTCTCTTGCCAAGCCTAACTGCAAGATTTCCTAGGAGCACCGTCTCTGTGAAAAGACCAGAATAAGCAAATCCAGAAAGGGGCGCACTTCCCACTCCGCGAATAGCATCAATCCATTCCTGATCCTCGTTCTTTACTCTCGGTATTGTCTTGTCCGGATTCGCGCTCTCAATAAGGTCTTCGGGTGTTGTTTTCCACTTCTGACTGTTACGATTAAAGAGGAATTTGCCCTTATCCCCTATTAATATTAGATCAAACTTCTTCGCGTTGGATGGATTGACAATCGTTCCTTCAAAGACAGACGCTTCAGGCATGTGACCCCCATCATACCAAACGTATGGCATCTTGTGGTTATACTTTCCTTCAGGAAAAGTATAAGTAACAATGGATTTATTAGGTCCCGAATGAATTGAGTTCCCTTGCTGCTTAGCCTCAACAACCACGGGATGCTTAAGATCAAGAGCCCAGAAAGGCATATCCATAATGTGACATCCCATGTCTCCTAATGCCCCTGTTCCAAAGTCCCACCAGCCCCTCCATTTGAATGGAGCATAGCCTGCGTTATAATCACGCATTGGAGCAGGGCCTATCCACTGATCCCAATCCATGCTCTTTGGAATTTCCTGAGCCGGGAGAGCCTTCTTAACGCCTTGAGGCCAAATAGGACGGTTCGTCCACGCATGAACTTCCTTCACCTTACCAATGACTCCTGCCCTTATAAGCTCGACGGCACGACGGATCGGCTCGCCTGCATGTGCCTGATTACCCATTTGTGTTATGACCTTATTTTTAGCAGCTTCAAGCGTAAGCGTTCTTGCTTCCCATATAGAATGAGTTAAGGGCTTCTGAACATATGCATGCTTACCCATCTGGATTGCAGTCAATGCGGCATGGAAATGCATATGATCAGGAGTCGAAACGGTAACCGCATCGATGCTCTTGCCGAGCTGATCAAGCAACTTTCGGTAATCAGAAAATCCCTTAGCTCCTGGATACTTTTTAACAGCACCATTGAGCCGAGCAGCATCAACATCACACAAACCTACGATGTCCGCTCCTGCTCCCTTGGCTCCTGCTATATCACTAGCCCCCTTTCCTCCTGCTCCGATCCCTGCGACTGCCACACGTTCATTGGCACCAAAGACACGGCTGGGAACAACCTGAAAAGCGAAAGCGCTCAACGCGCTAGATTTTACAAACTTACGGCGAGATAACTTGGAAATAGAAGACATTAAATGAAATGGTTGAATTTGTGACCAACAGGATGACTCATCAGACTATTAATCTCAATACTGAAAAAATTAATCTCTTCATTAAAATTCATTCAATCAAAAGCCTTATGGAATCCCAATCCTCCAAAGTATCTACATCATTGAATTCTTCTAATAAAGTATATTCCAAGTCCAAGGAAACGGCTTGATCTAGGCTTTGCTCCAAAACCTTCGAAGTGCTCCAAGGAATACTCCTAAATATCGATAGGCCTAAATTACTCCTCATTCCAACGAGATAATACCCCCCATCAAAAGATGGACCAAAAACTATAGATCGTTCACTTGATAGACTCACCAAAGCACGTTCTATCGTTCTACTATCCAACTCAATGCAATCAGTGCCTATCGCTATAATCTTATGATAATCTAAAGAAAAAGCCTTTTCGAAAGCACTTTGGAGGCGGTCACCTAAGTCTCCATCCGATTGGGACCAAAAAATATGCCTCTTTAGATCAGTAAAACCTAAATCATTCAGTTCTTTTGTGATCCAATCTTTAATTGCATATTCTTTTTCTATTGGATCAAAAACCCAGCAAACACCTTCTAATTGGCTATAAATTGATGAAATTCGCTGGATGACCCTCTGAACGAGAATTTTATAAATTTCAGCTGCTTTTTCAGCTCCAATATCATTGGCTAAACGAGTTTTAACTCGTCCAGGTTCTGGCCATTTCAGAAAAACTAAGAGTAAATCAGTCAAGTATATAAGAAATGTTAATTATTATGAAAATCAGATATTTTTTGATTATTATCTAACTTTCGCCTAATTTCTCTATAGGATTCGCTGATAATTTATAAAATCGGCATGAATTCGTAAAGGTTTTAATAATTTTTAATGGCAAATATCAAACGTAAACGTCGCAAGGAATTTGAACTTTCAAATTCTCACTTATTAAGCCTCGGCCTAATAGGGTTTGGTTTTCTTTATATTTTGTCACTCATCTCATTTTCTATAGATGATTTGCCCGCATGGGTTCCTTTTAGCCATACGGTCAATCCAAGAAGACCAGCAATCAACTTCTTGGGACCTCCAGGCGCAACTTGGGCAGGAATGTCATTTTATACAATTGGTGTAACTAGCTATCTGATACCAGCAATCATGATTTGGTTTGGAGCTGCGAGATTGATCAAAAAGGTGCAAATATCCAAAATGGGACTGATCGGATTTGGTATACTCTTAGTGTCAGGATGCTGCCTCATGCATTACCAAAAATGGTTCCTTCAATCAGGCTCCTTTCACATTTCAGGAACTGGGGGAATCATTGGAGAATATGTTGGAAAGAATATGAAGGACATGACCGGAGCTGTTGGTTCCTTTTTAATAATGTCAACAGCCTACTGTGCTGCAGCATTATTAATAACAAGGGTTTATCCCGGTCAAATATTACAAGCCTTCATCGCCTCATATAAATCTTTGAAAAAGTGGCGTGAACACAGGATCTACTCCAAGGCCAATGAAAATGATCGGCTCTTGATTCAGAAAAAGAAACTTGAAAAAGAACAACGACGAATAGAAAAAAAGATAGGTAAAACAATCCAGTTAAATCAAAAGGAACAATCAAAAGAGATCACTAAAAAAGAGACGAAAGTAGATCCACCGCTTCAAGAAGACTCTTTGGATAATACCTTACCGGCAGAAGATGCAAATTTAGAAACTGCAGAAGAAATAGTAATAGCTGAGCCGAAAATATATGATGCCTCCGTAAGGTTTGCAGAAGAAGCTAAAGAACGCAAACCTTCGATAGCGGAAGTCCTAGCCGCAAACAAATCAGCAGTGAATCGTGTTAACGGATCAGAATTTTCTGCGCCAAAAGAGGTCGAGTTCCCTGGATATAAGCTCCCCGATATAGATCTACTCAATTATGAAAGTCAATCAGAACGAAAACCTACTGATAAGAATCTTTTAATTCAGACCCAAAAAACAATAATCGAAACATTAGATAATTTTAATGTCAATGTGAGCGCAGGAGACATTACTCGAGGACCGACAGTTACACGCTATGAGATCTATCCAAACAAAGGACTAAGAGTAAATAGAATTACAGCGCTTGAAGCAGATATCGCACGAGCCACGAAAGCCGAAAGAATCAATATTCTTGCCCCTATCCCAGGAAGAGACACTGTGGGCATAGAAATAGCAAATAATGAGAAAGTTACGGTTGGCTTGAGGGAACTTTTTGAAGATTCAGAATTCACAGACCCTCAACATAAAATTCCAATAGCGTTAGGCAAAGATGTTTACGGAAAAACCGTCATAGCCGACCTTGCAAAAATGCCGCACCTCCTAGTAGCAGGAGCCACTGGTGCTGGAAAATCTGTTTGTATTAACGGAATCATAGCGAGCATGCTCTATAGGTTTACTCCTGATGAACTTAGATTCATAATGATTGACCCTAAGGTGGTTGAAATGCAGGTCTATAATGATTTGCCACATCAAATCGTTCCGGTAGTGACCGATTCAAAAAAGGTGTTACTCGCATTGCGCTGGGTTGTTAATGAAATGGAACGGCGCTATCAGTTATTCGCTAAGCTTAACCTACGCAGCTTTGACGCTTTCAATAATAGAGAGCAAAATGATGGGCCAGAAAGTGATCAGGACAAGTTCTTTGATACTAACGGTCAATCTAAATTGGACTTTGATCCGAATAAAGAACCGACGAAGGATGCGGATTCAGAAGAAGATGGAGAATGGGAATATGAATATGAAGAGGTTGAAGTTGAAGTTGAATACGAAGAAGGAGAAAAAGATGGAGAATGGAACGAAGTGGACAGTGAAGATTCAAAGCCTCAAACACACAGTGAGGACATACTTGGCGATCATTCAACAAATACCGCAGGAGTCAGTAAAGAAGAGCATCTAAGGAACAAGGAAATCGTAGATTCTGTTGATAGTGCTGATGAGGAAAAAATACCTGAAAGACTTCCCTACATTGTGGTAATTATCGACGAGCTGGCTGACTTAATGCAAACCGCTCCGGCGGATGTTGAGCAAGCAATTGCAAGAATTGCGCAAAAAGCAAGAGCTGCTGGAATTCATCTAATAATAGCGACGCAAACTCCGCGAGCAGATATTGTGACTGGAATAATCAAAGCGAACATTCCGTCAAGAATAGCATTCCAGGTATCATCTTCCCTAGATAGTCGTGTCATTTTGGATAATAAAGGCGCAGAAAAACTTGTCGGTAAGGGCGATATGCTTTACTTGCCACCAGGAAGCGCCCAACTACAAAGAGCCCAAGGTGCACTCATCACAGATAAAGAGTGTGTTTCAATCGTCGATTTCTGTTCTGAGCAAGCTAGCCCCATATTCGCACAGGAAATTGAAGACAGTATGAACGGCAAATCCGAGGAAGATGATGAAGTCTCCGAGGAAGACGAGGAGATTATCGAAAAATGTCTAGAAGTCATTCAAGTTGAACGTCGAGCGTCAACCTCCTTATTACAGAGACGACTTCGTCTCGGATATACTCGCGCGGCAAGAATGATGGATATTCTGGAAATGCGGGGCATTATAGGCCCAGGTGATGGAGCTAAGCCAAGAGAGATTTTAGTCGATTTGGCAAATTAGATCGTCTAGAATCATCTTCCCGAAGATTATTAATCCCCCCCCACAATGATGTGGCATTCAATGTCTTCAGGTGTAAGGAACCATGAAAACCAGTGTCGGCAGCAGACTGACCAAAGCTCGTGAATGTCTCGATCTCACGATCGAGGATATGACTATACTTACACGAATCCCAGCCAAGACCATTAAACAAATGGAACACAATGATTATTCGTTGTTTCCAAATAATGTCTATGCAAAGAGCTTCATTAAACTTTATTGCAATTGTTTAAAAATAGATTCCAAGAAGTATATCCATGAAATAGAGGATCTCTTGCCGCCTCATGATCAGAAAGCAATTTATCTCAATGGTGCAGCAGCCAACAAAGATTTCGATAGACTAGAAGAAGAAAAAATAGAAACATCATCGCCTATGAGTCTGGCCGCTGCACTGACTCTACTACTTATTGGTATTCCTTTAATTATTTTTATTAATGCCGATAATGGTCAAGGCACTAACAAAGTTGATCCTGAGCTCTATGCACCTGCAAAATTCGCTTCAAAAAACGCTTCAGATGAAAAATCTTTTGCTGAAATCAAAAATCTAGAAAACAAGCAACAAGCCCCTCAAGATTCTTCGAAATCAACTGACTCCTCTCCAAAGAATAAGGGAGAAACAAAAAAAACGGAATCGGCACCTAAAGCCATTCCTGTTGAAAAGAACACAACGACCAGACAACCGGTCGCTTCTTCCTCCTTTGAATGACCTACCGTCAATTAATTGACATTTGTTTAAATATCTAAGGTCAAAATCTATCTCTATGAAATCCTCTTCTGTTTCTCGAGTTTCAGATCTAAACGTAAACTCCAACGTTCCTCTACCAGCACCAGCGTTACTATGCCATGAAATTCGAAGGACAGAGGAACAGGCCCAATTCGTTGCAAAATCAAGAGAACAGATAAAAGAAATAATCTTTGGGAAAGACCCAAAATTACTAGTTATTCTTGGACCCTGTTCAATTCATTGCCTCGAATCCGGAAAAGAATATGCAGACAGACTCTCTAGTTTGGCTGATAAAGTTTCAGATAAACTACTTTTAGTGATGAGGGTTTATTTTGAAAAACCTAGGACCACGGTTGGTTGGAAAGGTTTAATAATGGATCCCGAACTAGATGGCACCGATAACATTCCGGAAGGATTGCGGATTGCTCGTTCATTTCTTAGCAAAGTAATTGATTGTGGAGTACCTACCGCTACTGAACTTCTTGATCCGATAACGCCTCAATACATTGCCGATTTGATTTGTTGGTCAGCGATTGGTGCGCGCACCACAGAATCTCAAACGCACAGACAAATGGCGTCAGGTTTATCTATGCCTCTTGGATTTAAGAATGCCACCAATGGATCCATTTTACCTGCAGTAAATGCAATAAAAGCTGCAACGAGTCCCCAAACATTTCTTGGCATCAGCCAAGAAGGAATCGCATCTGCTGTTTCCACAAATGGAAATCCACACTGCCACATAATACTCCGCGGAGGAGAAAACGGGCCAAATTATCAAGCGGAACATGTCAAAACTGTTGCGAAGCAGTTAGAAGAAAAGGGACTTCAGCCAGCAATAATGATCGATGCGAGTCATGACAATTCAGGGGGAAATCATGAGAACCAACCCGATGTATTCAGAAACATTATTACTCAACGAACTAATGGAGACAACAATATCATCGGAGCAATGTTGGAATCTAATATTGTCAGTGGCAGCCAAAAGTTCCCTCAACCAGTAGATTCATTAACTTATGGCCAATCCATCACTGACAAATGCATTGACTGGAAAATTACTGAAGAACTAATCTTAGAAGCGGCCTCAAGATTATAAAATATTAGCTACTTGCTGTCTGTGCTAGCACTTAACGGCTCCTTGGTCTAGAATCATGTATGGTTAGATGTTTGGAGCATGTCATTGTTATACTATTTCTAACATTTCCGTTAATTTGCATTGCACAGAATGAAGTTAAGGACCCTTTCGGCCTCAATGAATTGCCTGCAATAAATGCCGAAGATAAAACAGCAGAATTATTAGCAAAAGACAAACGTCCATCCATCGTTGTTATTACTCAGGAAGGAAGGGATGGAAAAATTTCAGGTACAGGAACAGGATTTGTCATTTCAGAGGATGGATTAATTGCCACGTGTGCGCATGTCATTGGTGAATCCAGACCAATAACCGTCCGATTCGCAGATGGTAAAGAATATGAAGTTAATGAAATTTTTGCTTGGGATCGAAAACTTGATCTGGCAATTCTTAAAATAGAAAAAAAGGATTTAATTGCATTAGACCTTGCCAAAGCGAACACCGCCAAGCAAGGAGCCAAAGTTATCGCTATGGGCAATCCGCAAGGACTAGAATTTAGTGTAGTTAGCGGCATCATATCTGGGCTAAGAGAAATTGAAGACTCATCCTTAATCCAAATTGCGATTCCAATTGAACCGGGCAATAGCGGCGGGCCACTGATGGACTCGAAGGGAAATGTTCATGGAATTTTAAATATGAAGTCGGCAATTACCGAAAATCTTGGGTTTGCCATTCCTGTTCAAGATCTCATGCGACTCCTTGAAAAACCAAATAAGATAGCCATGAAAAATTGGCTGACAATAGGTCAGTTAAATCCAGCAATTTGGGAACCAGTCATGGGTGCTAATTGGAAACAACGTGCAGGAAAAATTTTGGTAACAAAGCCTGGGAATGGATTCGGCGGGAGATCACTTTGTATTTTTCAAAAGGAGATTCCAGAAATTCCTTATGAAGTAAAAGTCGAAGTTAAACTAAATGACCAAAGCGGCGCAGCTGGTCTAATATTTGAATCAGATGGAAAAGACAAACACTATGGCTTCTATCCTAGCGAAGGGAACATTCGCTTAACACGTTTTGAGGGCCCCGGCGTTTTATCTTGGTCGATATTAGATCAAGTATCGAGCCAATCATACCGTTCTGAGGAATGGAATAGAATCAGAATCAGGGTCGAGGAGAAAAAAATAATTGGTTACTTGAATGGAGAAAAGATTTGTGAATTAAACGACACAGTATTGCGTGGAGGAAAAGTAGGGTTAGCAAAATTTCGTACAACCGAGGCAGAATTTAAACATTTCGAACTTGGTAAAAAACTTTCACCTAAGATAACGCCAAGCGGAACAATTAAAGAATTAACCCAGAAAATTGATCTGTTAATACAAAATCCAACAAATGGTGACGCAATAACACAATTAAAAAGTAATGTGAGTGCCAGTAAATCCCTACTGAAAAACAAAATAAAAGAACTCAAAAAAACAGCCGCTGCATTAAAGAGAATCCACGACCAGATGCATCGTGAGCACATTACAAAAAAACTAATTGATGAAGTGGATAAAGGAATCAAATCAGACCTTACGCTCTGCGCTCTCCTGATTGCTCAACATGATAATCAAGAACTCGACATTGAAACCTATCATAGTGAAATCAATCGTATGGCGACAGACCTTAAGGCACTCATCAATCCAGCAGATAGCAACGAGAAGAAAGTTAACGCCATTAGCAAATATCTCTTCGAAGATAACGGTTACCATGGGAGCAGAACAGATTACTATAACCGATCAAATAGTTACCTTAACGAAGTCATTGACGACAGAGAAGGAATTCCCATAACGCTTTCCGTGATTTTTATAGAACTAGCTTCAAGAATTAATGTGGAACTAAATGGGCTTGGCCTTCCTGGCCATTTCGTAGTTTTTTACAAAGAACAAGGAAAACGAAAAATCATTGATCCATTTAATAACGGAAAACATATCAGCGTTGAAGAAGCTGATCAGATCGTAAAAGATCAACTAGGAACTGGGAAGGCAAGCGAATACGACCCCGCTGACAGCTTATCTATTGTTAAACGAATGATTTACAACCTCAAAAGAATTACAATAGATAATAAAGAATACGAGGATGCTTTAAATTATGTAAATTTGCTAATTGAAATTGATCCAAATGACCCCCAAGAACGATTAAGTAGAGCAATATTAAATATACAAAATAAGCAGGAACAAAATGCAAAATCAGATCTGGAATGGTTGCTCAACACTAAGCCCGAAGGGATCCATCTCCAACGAATTCAAGAACTATATAATAGATTATAGGTGTTATAAATCTATTTCCGATGAGCACAAAAATAATCAAGTGACCCCATGAAATTAAAAAGGGGGAACGATTATTTTACACTATATAATAATAACCGTTTTCCCAGGAACCCGAAGAATAACCGCTACTTTAGACTGCCGGGTTCATGTTTGATACCTTATAGAAAATTCCCATTTCCCTTTGAGAAAATCTTATGTGGTACTGTTCTAATTGAACAATAAATCTAAGCTTCGAACTAACGGCATCTTGTTAAAAAATAATGCGATTTTATCTTGTTCAGATAAATAATGAAAATCTCTACTAAGAGTTGGAACGACTCGATCGTTTAACCGTCACGGTATCACCCAGTTGCAGACTACGTTCAGGACCCACATAAATCGTTACATTCGTAACACTATCAGTTTCTGAGGGACCGGTACTACACTCCAAAGTCACTTCATGAAAATCGCCTCTAAAGTTAGAAGAAACAACCTTTCCAACAATATGTCCATCGCCTGAAGAATCCTTAGTAATTTCAAGATCAGCTGGCCTAACCAAAATTTCTGATACTCCACTAGGCGCATTCTCACCCTCCAATAATTGGCAAGGAATTCGGTTAACTTTCCCAAAAAGACTTGCTGTATATTCATTTGTAGAGTGGAAGTATACGCGCTCAGGACTACCAACTTGCTGTAATCTACCTTCCTTTAAAACTGCCAGTGTATCCGCAACAACAAGAGCATCCCTCGTATCATGTGTTACGATAAGTGCCGAAATACCACTTTCTTTTACTATTGTTCTTAACTCATCACGGAGCGTCTCTTTACGAACGGGATCAAGATTACTAAAAGGCTCATCAAGTAAAATGAAATTAGGTTTGGGTGCCAAGGCTCTGGCAAGGGCAACTCTTTGCTGCTGACCTCCAGAAAGTTCATGCGGGAATCGCTTTTCTAACCCTTCAAGCCCAGCCAAATTAATAATATAAGCGGCCCTCTTATAACGTTCGGCTTTCCGGGCAATCTTGTGTAATCCATACAAAATATTTTTCTCTACATTCAGATGAGGGAAAAGAGCATAATCCTGGAAAACGAAACCAATGTTCCGCTCCTCCGGCAGTAAAGTTTTTGACTCAGCTCCAAAGACTATCTCACCACCAATTGTAACTTTACCACTATCGGGCTGTTCGAGCCCTGCTATGATTCTTAGCAAGGTCGTTTTCCCGCTGCCGCTCTCACCCACCAGTGCCATTATTTCACCATCACCTAATGAGATGGATACTTTATCCAATGCTGGGCGCTTGGTCCGCGGGAAAACTTTAGTTATTTCCTCTACTATTAGGGACTCCGACATAGTATTTATTAATATACAGTTCGTCGACGAATTAAACCATGTAAAGCCAAGACACCCAACGCTCCGGCAATAATTAAAATCAAGGCCGGGAGTGATCCATCAGCGATCCTTTCTTCTTTTTGAATCAATCCGTAACAGGTCGTAGCCAAGGTTTCAACATTAGGCGGCCGAAGAACCAATGTAAGAGGTAATTCCTTAAGTACATCAACAAATAAAACAATCAAAGCACCAAGCAAAGGCAATCTCAGAAGCGGTAAATGCACACGGAAAAATCCTCCCCAGCTAGAGCGACCAAGTAATGCTGATGCCTCATCCATGCTGGAACTAACCCTTGCCATGCCTGCTTCTATAGGAGCCAGCGCAGGAGTCATAAATCTTACTGCATAAGCCACGATGAGACCGATCGGTGTCATCGTGAACATAATTCGGGTCAAAGAAATATCATTACTTGATGTACCTATCAATTTCCCTATATCAGAAAAATAGATCAGTACCGAAATTGCAACAACTGCACCTGGGACAGCATAACCAAGCATGCATAACTTCCCAAGTAACTTCATTAATATGTTAGGAAACAATCTCTTCGCATAGGTAACAATTAATGCCGAAACTATAATAACGCCGCACGCAATTCCTGAAATCAAAAGACTATCACTTAATGGGCCACTAACGAGACCCCATAAATCAATCTCACGCCACCCATAGAAAGCATTTAGAGTTAATTTTAATAAAGGTATAACAAATGACAGAAGTAAAAGAATTGCACACAATGTAAAAGCAATGAAGGAACCGATGGCTGTCTTGGTTGGCCCCGACAAATTACCGTATGAAGCCCTATGCGCATGATATTTAGCCCTACCCCTCAATGCACGCTCAACAACAATAATTATAAACACAACGACCATCGCAACACCCGCTAACCTTATAGCTGAATCCTTATCACCTAAGTCCGTCCAACTGACAAAGATTCCGGTAGTTAGCGTTTCTATCCCATAATACGTCATCGCACCGTATTCATTTACTACTTCAAGCAATGCCAGAAGAAGCCCCCCAACAATTGCAGGACGGGCCAGAGGAATCCCCACACTAAACATGCTGCGTAAAAGACCACGACCCAAGAGCCTTGAATTCTCTATGTAAGCACCTGAGATTTCAGCAAACCCTATCCTTGCCGCAATATAAACATAAGGATAAAGAGCAAAAGATAGAACCAATATAGCCAGAAAATGATTAAATATTTCCGTGGATTGGGACATCACTTCCGGACCCCAATGCTCTCGAATCCATATCATTAACGGATCTCGAACATCATATTTAATAAACGAATAACCATAGGCCATAACATAAGTTGGAATGGCCATTGGCAGCATAAGAGTTAAAGAAAAAAACTTTTTGCCAGGAAATTCCCAAACAGTGACCACCCACGCAGAACCAACTCCAAAGATCAGAGTCAATGCACCAACACCAATGATCATGATCAATGTTCCTCTGATATAATCGGCTAATAACAACTCTGATATTAATTCCCACCCCTCACCAGGCTCTGAGATTAAAGATTTAGCTATAACACTAAGGGGTGCAATGAGGACCAATGAGATTAAAACTGCACTTATCCACCACCACGAAGTGGATAAGCGGTTACGGTTAATATTTTGACCAACTCCAATCATAAACACAGTCGCCCAACAAGACTCTACTATTAAATGGTATAGAGCAATGCACTAATAATAAAAGGAACGGATTACGCGAAAAACTACTTCCAGTTCGCCAATGCAAAAGCCTTTACTGCCTCAGAATTCAATTCTCCAAGCTTGGAAAGAGATAAGGTATCAGCTTTGAATTCACCCCACGATTTTAACAAAGTCGAGTCAGTTGAGGAGATCTGAAGAGGGAATTCATAGGTCGTCACAGGAAATTTCTCCTGAGCTGCTGGACCAGTTAAAAACTCAAGAAGCTTTATAGCATTAGACTTATTCTTTGACCACTTCACAAGACCTCCACCACTCACATTAATATGCGCCCCTCTACCTTTTTGATTAGGGAAATAAACGCCAACCTTTGACGCGACTTCCCTATCCTTTGGACTTGATGAATTTACCAATAATCCTACATAATAAGTATTAGCAATAGCAACATCACCTATGCCTGCCGCCACTGCTCTCATCTGATCACGGTCACTTCCTTCTGGTGGTCTCGCCATGTTCTTTCTAACAGCAGACGCCCATTTTATTGCTTCGGATTTTCCGTTGTTTGCAATTATTGAAGCAAGCAGTGACTGGTTATAAATATTTGAAGAAGACCGAGCAAGGAGACGGCCCTTCCATTTAGGGTCCGCCAAATCCTCGTAAGTATCCAATTCTGACGGTTTAATTCTCTCCTTGGAATAAATCAAGACGCGAGCACGAACCGTAAAGCCATACCAATGGTACGAATCATCACGCATATTTGCAGGGACCTGCTTATCAAGAATCTTACTTTTAGCCTCCTGTAATATGCCAGCTGATTGAGCTCTCACTAATCGGCCCGCATCTGCCGTAATTAAAATATCAGCAGGCGAGTCTTTCCCTTCAGCCTTAATACGTTCTATCAGTGCATCGGCTGAAGCCTTAACAATATTTACCTTAATTCCAGTCTCCTTGGTAAACTTGGCATACAACGCATCATCAGCTTCATAATGGCGATGCGAATACACATTTACCTCGGCCGCTTTAGCTATACCCGATTGGAAAACTAATAAGCAAAAAGTAACCTTTGTTATAAGAATGAAATATTGGCGCACTGATTTTATGAGAGAGGTGGTTTGAATCGTATTTATTGAGAATAGTTCTCAATAACCGAACGGTGCTTATTTTGCAAAAGTTTTTTTCTTTTTGAGACTAAATGAACTGATTTAACCCCACCGAACCTACTCTTGTTCGCGAATCCGATAAAAAATGACCTTGGACTCAGGTGCAAAAGTGTCATCTATCGCTTCATCAGTCACAGAGTCAATTAATTCCTCCCAGCTCCCCTCTTCCAAGGTAAATGAAAAATCGACAGCGTAAAAAGTTCCAGGTTTACCATTCCATTCAATGACAATATTTCCCTCTATATCCCGTATAATATTAGTTATCCTTAAAGGGTCATCTGAAATTGTGGTAATTACGCAGCCTTCGGCTCCGTCTGACTCGATCGTATAATTAATCCCTTCTTCAGCTGGGGCTCCACCAACAGTGATCTTGCTGAGGTGCTCCGTATTGAACGCATCTATAGTTTCCCTTAAAAAGGTAAGTGTTGATTCAGGTTCAAGATTAATTGCCGAAATATTGACCGGGTTTCCTCCACCGCCAAATACAGCTGAGCTAGTTGCATCGACATTCATCTGAACACCGTTCACAATAAAATAGGACTCATAAGATGATCCGTTAATTATATTCATCGTGGGACCTTCGGGACCTGCAGGGAGTCTAAATCCAGGAGGACCACCGATCCCGTCATTGCTTCCTCCCGTGAGGCGTATCGTAGAATTGTCAACAGTGATTGTATAACCGCTAGCAACTTGAAATCGTTGTTGAGCTGAAACTTGCGGAATTTCAACTATTGCATCAATAATGAAAACATCATCTTCTATCGAGACGTTAGGATCAATAATCTCAACATTGGAATTAGCCAGATCCCAATTAGATTCCTCAAATATATCAGTTCCATCCGCACCGGTCCAAGTGATTCCAGAAACTTGTCCCGTCTTAACAAGCACCTTCAAGATGAGTTCTTCTTCAGTACCGGATTCACTAATTCCCTTAAGGATAAAAGTAGTTGTTTCTGTTAGCGTGACATCCAGATTACCATCCAAGTCTTCTGGGTCAAAATCAGCCATCTTGGGGCCGGTCCCATCGTCAAGGCTCAATGAAACAGTATCCTCGCCAACGACCCATGATAAGTTCACCGTTTCGCCGACCTGAACAGATTCCATACTCGATTCGAAGGATACGATAACATCATCAGGAATAACGGGATCCGTCGCTGCCACGATTGTCGGAACGCCATCCTGCCGCATTTCAATTAACATGTTTACTCCTTCTTCGGCCGGATCACCATCAATTGAAACCTTTCTAAGATGTTCAGCATTGAACGCATCTATCGTTTCATTTTCAAAAGTAACCGTACCCCCATCTTGTATATCAATTACCGAACTATTGACTGGATTTCCTCCACCACCAAAAATGACTGAACTAGTCTCATCGATATTCATTTGAACGCCATTCACAATAAAAAACACTTCAACGAACGAACCGTTTTTTATATCCAAAATCGGACCCTCAAGTCCCGCCGGCAACTTTGAACCATTAGGACCCCCAATCCCGTCATTACTTCCTCCCGTAAGACGTATCTCTGAATCATCGACCGTGATCGTGAATCCGCTACCTACCTGAAAACGCTGCTGACCTGTCAATTGCGGTATTTCAACTATTGAACTGGCAATGATCACATCATCATCAATAGAAATATTCGGATCAATAATATCCACTGGCGAGTTACTCAAGTCCCAATTCGCCTCATCGAAAATGTCAGCTCCGTTTGCGCCGGTCCAAACAATCTCAGCCATTAAAGAGGATTTAAAAAACCCAATTGCGAAAATGAATGTGATGATAGGATTTAAGAATTTCATTTATTCAATGAGTGCTCTTTATTCATGAATAGACTTTTACTGCCTTTAAAAATTCCATGCATTGAAACCTTGGCATGGCTCAATCGGTCATTTGTTCTATCTGCGTCTACGCAACAATAAAACAACACACCCAATCGCACCAAACAACCCAACCGAAGGTTCAGGGATAGCTGTTATCGTGGATCCAGCAGCACCTAAGGCATCAATAGTAAAATTTAAGCCTTCCTGCGCAGCTGTACCATTGATAGTAATCTTAGACAAGTGCTCTGTATTGAACTGAGCAATGGTTTCTCTGGTAAATGAAAGAGTCGCTCCAGTGTCCAAATTAATAGATGATATATTGACCGGATTTCCTGCTCCTCCCAATGTGACAGAGCTGGTCCCATCCACATTCATCTGAACTCCATTAACTATAAAGAAAGCCTCGAGTGAAGACCCGTTGATAATATTTAATGTGGGTCCTGCAGGTCCAGCAGGAAGCTTTGATCCGGGAACACCGCCAATACCATCGTTACTTCCTCCTGATAGGGTGAAATTAGAACCATTCAGCGTCATAGTGAATCCACTGGCCACTTGAAAACGCTGCTGAGCAGAAACTTGTGGAATCGATACCGTCGCATTGTTGTAAGTAACGTCGTCTTCAACAGTCACGTTAGGCCCGAGGACAAAACCATTGGCCAACCCACTATAGTTAGCACCATCAAAAATATCGGTTCCAGCATTCCCTGTCCATATCACTGCCCCATTAGACAAAAAACTAGATAGGAATAAAAATGTTGCTATATATTTAATCATAAATTTGGGGTATATAAGTTAATGATTTTAAACCTATTATCTTCTTATTTCAATATTATTATTCCATAGCAAGGGCTGATTAAATAATATCTCGGCTAATCGTAATAATTAATAAATATCAGTTAATGATTCTAAGTGAATTTCAATAAATTTGGGAGTAAAAGGACACTGATATCATGGAAATCCACCTTCACATTAAGGGACAAAAAATTGGACCGTTATCCATTTACGAAGTCAGGGAAAGTCTGCGATCCGGCAAAATTAATGCCGATTGCATGGCTTGGATTAGAGGAATGGAAGAATGGAAGCCTTTACGTGATTGTGATCCTTTCAGAGAAAGCATGGAAGTTACACTGGCTGATGCAAGCCATGAAACGATTATTGTTACGGAGAAGGAACGTGAAACAATTGATCAGGCATATAGCGCCGAAAAGGTGCACGGACCCAGACCCTGGATACGGCTATGGGCCAGAGTCATTGATTTCCCGATCCTAATTCTTCCAGGCCTAATATTTCTTAGAGCTTATTTCGGAGAGGATAAATTAAATATTTATATGGGACCAGAGGCTCTACAAAATCTCTTAGAACAAAATCAAACCTCTCAACCTAGTATGATAACGCTAGTTACAATAACCTCAGTTATTTGCATCTCATGGGTAATCACAGAAACATTAATTCTGAGTTGCTTTTCCACAACATTAGGAAAATGGATACTCAATACAAAAATCTCAGATGCAAAAGGAAAAAGAATTAGGCCTAAGTCGGCTCTACTTAGATCTTTTAATGTCTGCTTCCGGGGATGCGGTCTCATAATATTCCCTTTCGTTTTTATATGCCCCATCATTTCTTACTTCTCACTAACAAAAAGAAACACGACTTCATGGGACTATACCCAAGAAACAAAAGTAAATCATGGAGACCTTTCAGTTCTTAGAATCATGGGAGCTGTTTTAATGATTTTAATCACCCAAAATATATTTGGATTGCTTTTCTCATCACTAGAATCTCCGGTCAATGCAAGCCCTTAAATATTGTAAATTCGATGCCTAAGAACTACGTCTACTTTGATCTTGAAACGATTCGTTCCGCTAATGATGTAGGTGGCTGGAATAATAAAGGAGACATGAGAATGTCAGTCGGTGTTACTTACAGCACAAAAACCAATGAATACATCGCTTACCCGGAAAAGAAGATCGAAGAACTAATAAAGCAATTAGCTGGAGCTGATCTGGTCATAGGGTACAACCATATAAATTTCGATTACTCCGTCCTAGAAGGATATCATCCATTCTCATTAAATGATCAGTGCATCAGTCTGGATCTGATGGTCAGTATTGAGGAAAAAATAGGCCACAAAATTAAACTTGAATCTGTCGCCTCAGCTACGCTCGGAACCGGTAAGACAGCCCAAGGCCTAGATGCCATAAGATGGTGGCGGGAAGGCAAGTATAGGGAAGTGGCAGAATATTGCTGTTACGATGTTAAGGTTACAAAACTAGTGCATGAATTCGGAGCAAAGAATGGTTATATCCAATATGATGACAAATTTGGTAACATTCAAAAAACAGAAGTGGACTGGGATTTAGCCCAGTAGATCAATTATCTCTAGATCAAAATCCAGCACTTAGCTGGCATTTAAAAATGAATTTGCCGTGCGCTCATCACAAAAATAAAGTACCATAATACGTGCATAGATTGCCCTCACTCATGCAGATCATAAGATCAATCTTACAGGTTACAATTCTGCTCATTTCTTCATTCAATTTAGTCAAAGCAGAGAACGTAATCATTTCAGAAATCATGGCTGATAATGAGAGCACATTAGAGGACGGCCATGGCAATTATTCAGATTGGATTGAAATAAAAAATCCGAACCCGATTAATTTCAATCTGACCGGCTATTTCTTAACTGACGATCAATCCAATTTGCGAAAATGGATTTTTCCTGATCAGACAATTATCAGCCCCAATGGATACTTAATAGTATTTGCTACTGGCCAAGAAGACCCAAATCACACTGACTCTCAGGGGAATCCTTACACAAATTTCTCATTAAAAAGTGAAGGTGAATATCTGGCACTGATTGACCCTGACGGTGAAGAAATAGTACAGCAATTTTCTCCTAAATATCCACCCATCCCAAAAGATATATCTTATAGCAAATCCGGATATTTTCTTGAACCCTCACCTGGAAAAGCTAACAAGGAAAAACTCGTTCAAGGTTTTGTAAAAGATATAAAGTTTAGTATTGATCGTGGAATATATTACGAGCCTTTTGATCTTACTATTATCAGTGAAACTGAAGGTTCCAGTATCTACTATACAATGGACGGCAGTGCTCCGGATCCATCCAATGGAAAAATCTATAACAAACCTATATCTATAAATATCACTACACTTATAAGAGCTGCTGCATATAAGGATAATTTTGTGCCAACCAACGTCGATACCCACTCATATATCTTTCATGAAAACACATTAAAGCAGCCTAACGTTGGTCCGGGACTTCCAAGATCATGGGCAGGAAAGCCAGCCGACTATGAAATGGATCCGGAAATTGTTAATAATCCTAATTATTCGAATAAGATCATCCCTGCACTTCAAGCATTTCCTAGTCTTTCTATCGCCATCAAACAGGAGGACTTCTATGGATCGAAAGGACTTTATCAAAACCCGAAAAGCCAGGGAGACAGTTGGGAAAGATCTGTTTCAGTAGAATTTATACCAAATGATGAAAATGAAGATAAATTTCAAATCAACTCGGGCATGCGAATTCAGGGTGGAAGCAGTCGAAATCAAGACATTCCAAAGCACAGTTTCAGTCTTCGGTTCCGTAAAGAATATGGAAATGCAAAATTAAAATATTCACTTTTTAACGGTTCTCCTTATGGAAGCTCTGCCGTAGAAGAATTTGATTATCTACAACTCCGTGGAGGATTTAATTTTGGATGGACTCACAGACACTATTACCAATCAAAACATGCTCAGTACAATCGGGATCAGTTTGCTAATGACCTTTTTCTGGCCATGGGAAACATAGGAATTCACGGCCGCTGGACTCATCTATATATCAATGGCCTTTACTGGGGAATCTATCATCTACATGAGAGACCCGATGCGGATTATATGAAGGCTTATTTCGGAACCTCATCAAAACCTTACGATGCAATTAATTCAAATTCGGCCACCAATGGAACTACCGCAGCTTATAACAGAATGGCTGCTATGAGCTCAAATAACATCTCATCAGCAAAAAAATATAAAGAACTCAGTGAGCATCTTCATATCGATTCATTAATCGATTATATGCTACTTAACTTTTACATAGGAAATCGGGACTGGGACGGTCATAACTGGAGAGCAGCAGGGAACGGCCCTGGGGGTGAGCCTTTTCATTTCTTTCCATGGGACAGCGAATTTGCCCTTTCCCCAAACGGTGCTGGGGTAATTAATAGTCCTGCTTCGATAAGTAATGCTTTAAACACTGACGTAACCAATAAAAGCGGCAATCAACGGCCTTCAGGAATACATCAAAATCTTAAAAAAAATGCATGGTACCAGTTAAAATTTGCAGATCGCATTAGAAAGCACATGTACAATGGTGGTCCCCTCAGCCCCGATGGGACAAAAACAATATGGTTACGAAGATCCAATGAGATGGACTTGCCAATCATCGCTGAATCTGCCCGTTGGGGTGACTATAGACGTGACGTCGATGCCGGGAGATGGAATTCATCACAATTCGATTTGTACACGAGAGATGAACATTATTTGAAAGATCAACAATGGATATTAAACACATACTTTCCGGGAAGAACTAAAGTCGTCTTATCCCAATTGCGGGCCCGTGGTCTGTATCCTAAAACTGAATCGCCTGATTTTTCTCAGCACGGAGGCCAGGTTTCTTCTGGATTTTCATTAGAAATGAATAATTCGAATGTTGGCGGCACTATCTACTATACGTTAGATGGATCAGATCCCCACATTTCGGATGCCGAACCTGAAGAAAATTTTCTAGTTCCTGAAAAGACCTCCGCTCTGGTTCTTGTTCAATCAGAAGATGGCGGACTGGATCTGGATTGGAC
>LWDU01033270.1_pt1 | contig 143381 bp, 127 predicted proteins | sample 727161 | NCBI WGS metagenome assembly LWDU01 (sample SAMN04566230, study PRJNA314399) | hydrothermal vent metagenome | isolation source: deep sea hydrothermal plume seawater | place: Mexico: Gulf of California, Guaymas Basin | collected 2004-07-11
TTTCAAACGATAACCGGAGCTTAACTCAGGTTCTAGGGGATGATGCAGTTAGCTGGAAGAGCAAAAATGTGGTTTATTCTTCTTATCCCCGGACACCGGGCGCCTGACTACCACGGCCAGTTTCCTGGACGGCAAACAGCAGGAGGCCAAATGGTTCAGTGACAATGGCCAATTGGAAATCAGAGGGCGATTCAAAGATGACCAACAAGATGGCCTCTGGGAATATTTTGATAATGACGGACACTTAGCTTATCAGGGTATTTTCAAGAATGGTAAAGAACATGGTCTCTGGCAGGGCTATCACCAAAACAATCAGTTGCTCTACAAGGGCATGATGAATACGGGAGAGCCAGCAGGCCGATTTGAATGGTTTTACGACAATGGCCAATTAGAACGTGCCGGCACTTACGACAACGGCAGGCTCGAAGGAGCGTGGCATTACTATGATCGCCAAGGCCACCTAACCCAAACGACGCTGTACAGTAATGGCAGGCTAATATGATGGGTCAAACCAAGACCTGGTTCGGCTGCCATCCGCCTCTGTCAGCCCGCGGGCTGCATTGGCCGGGAAGTTAGCCGCCGAACGCAAACCTTGATAAATCTGGTTTGAGTCCCTGGCCTCCTGGAGGACCACACCTTTCAGGCCTGCCCATTGAAAGGAGATGACTTCAAAACGATTCAAAGGTAGCTTCTGGAAAAAGCAGTTAGGCAGTGCTGTCTAAAGATTGTGGTTAACGAAGGCACCGTTGCTAAGATCTGATCTGGAAGGGCACGAACTATAAGCCATCCTCATTCGTTGCGCTCAAACCTGGGCTAGCCTGCCCTGTTTTTTAGATCAAGTCCCCGCTTTGTTGGGAAATAGCAAGCGCCTGCTCGATATCCCAGAGAATATCTTCAATGGTTTCCAGGCCGACGGATATACGCACCATGTCTGGCGTTACCCCAGCCGCTATCTGCTCTTCATCATTCAGTTGTCGATGGGTGGTCGAAGCCGGATGGATGATCAGGGTTTTTGCATCACCCACGTTAGCCAGGTGACTGAGAAATTCAACGTTTTCTATAAATTTCACACCGGCCTGCTGACCACCTTTGATGCCAAATGTTAAAATAGCGCCGGCCCCCTTGGGCAAGTACTTCTGCGCCAGAGCATGATATGGATTGTCTGCCATACCCGCGTATTTAACCCAGGCAACCGACCCATGACTATCTAGAAACTCGGCGACCTTAATCGCATTCTCCACGTGTCGTTCCATCCTGATATGCAGCGTCTCAAGGCCCTGCAGAAACAAAAACGAGTTAAACGGGCTCAGGCTGGCGCCAAGGGTTCTTAAAGTTTCAAGTCGGCACTTGGTAATGAAGCCAAAATCGCCAAAAGTCTCGTAAAACCTGATGCCATGATAGCCTTTCGATGGCTCTGTCATCTCCGGGAATTTACCGTTGTCCCAGGGAAACTTGCCGGATTCAATGATAACACCGCCAATAGAAGTCCCATGCCCACAGATAAATTTCGTAGCAGAATGCACCACGATGTCGGCACCATGTTCAAACGGTCGGCAGAGAAACGGTGTGGCAAAGGTATTATCCACCACCAGCGGAATGCCTGCATCATGGGCAATATCGGCCACAGCCTCTATATCAATCAGGTTATTGGAAGGATTACCGATTGTTTCAATATAAACCGCCTTGGTACGTTCCGTGATCGCGCTACGGAAGTTAGCCGGATCATCAGGATCAACAAAGATGGTGTTAATTCCCATGCGCCTGAAGGTCACATCAAACTGCGAATAACTACCACCATAGAGCGTACTGGCAGACACCAGTTCATCGCCTTCTGCTAACAGAGTGAGCAAAGCTGTCATCTGCGCCGCCATGCCTGAGGCAACCGCCAGAGCCGCACGGCCACCTTCGAGCGAGGCCATGCGCTCCTCAAATACCGCTGTAGTAGGATTAGACATGCGGCTGTAGACATTGCCGAAGGTTTGCGCGTTGAATAGACTGGCAGCGTGGTCAGTATCATCGAACACGTAGGAGGCAGTCTGATACAAAGGTGTCGCCCTGGATCCGGTGGCTGGGTCTGGTATCTGCCCAGCATGCAGGCAACGGGTTTCAATCCCGTAATCATGATCGGTCATAGTGTTTGCTTCCAATTTCCAGCTAAGGCAGGGCTCTCGGACGTCTGGCAGATATTATGCCGGTATTTACCCCCATCCAGTTAAGTCCACCAAACAAGCGAGCGTATTCAATTTTCATACAGCGATCCATTACAACCTGTAAGCCAGCACCTTCTGCCTGGGCAGCGGCGGCATCATTAACGATCCCAAGTTGCAACCAGAGTACTTTTGCCTGCCTATCTATGGCCGGCTGTACAAATTGCAACACCTGATCAGATCTCTGGAATAAATCTACGATATCGACCTGTTGAGGGATAGACGCCAGATCCGGATAACATTTCTGCCCAAGAATCTCCTGGTAATTAGGATTGACAGGGATAACCTGGAAGCCGTGTTCTAACAGATATTTTGCTGCAAAAAAACTCGGCCGATACCAATTACCCGACAAACCCACCATGGCAATGGTTTTATATCTGTCCAGAATATTTCGAATTGCCTGGTTGTCCATATCAGCTACCTTCTGCCATTTCCCGATCACGTTGTTCCTGGTACCGGGGCGTATTATCTCGCTCTGAGCGTAAGTCTGCGCCTACGGACCGTTTATCTCGGTCGGCGATCATCTGCCAACCACTGTCCCAGCTAAAATCCAGCTCTTCAATCGTCGGCTTCGACATATCATCAAAACCAGAGACTGCCGCAGTCAGCACTGCCAGTTGATTGTCTTTATCAAAAGGTTGACCCGCTTCAAAGCCAAGCGGGTAGTTAAGAAATTTTGCTCTGGGGGGATTGCCTGCCTGCAGGATATCCAGGCCACTACCCATGATAAGCGTCGGTAACCCTGCTGCTTCAAGTTGACGAGCGATCAGACACACGGTCTGGTGGCAGACGGGTCACAACGGCACCAGCAGCAGCACATCAATCTGCTCATCCATGAGCCTTGCCTGCAAATCAGGAATCAGCTCAGTAGCCACTCTTCGCTGGGAATAAATCCCGCCCATACAAGAAAAATAATTTTCTGCCAGGCTACCGATGACACCCTCATTTGATAACGCTCGCAATGCTTCGATGGGAAATACACATCGAGGATCCTGACGCGCTTCCACCAGGTAATTTTCAGTTACGTGCGAAAAACGGATATCTTCAACGAGCGTCGTATTGGGTATAACTCGGATACTGGTGTCATCCTTATAGTGGTATGCGACCTGACCCGCAATATAGGCACCGGCCGTAGATAGTAAACCCAACCTGCTCTCTGACAAGGGCTTACCAGGCTTAACAAAATGCGGGTCAGAATCTGCCTCGAACCATTTGTAAGGTGTGTAACCCAGACTTTCATAGAGTTCTCTCGTTTGTCCTATGTAACTGACTGGCTGCCGCATGTTCACCTCCAAGTGATTTCTGGCCAGATAAATACCACACCAGGATCGTTCCAACTTCTATCATAATACTCTATAGCACCTCAGGCCGAAAACAATTCTCCGCCTCACACCTGAGCACCAACGGCTAAACCCAGGCGCCCCCTTAGCCTAACGGCCTATCATCAACCCTACGGTTGACGCCTTTAGCATCAGGCGCTCGATCAAATTCTCTGGGATCACTGAACAAGGAAAAGTCGATTCATCGATGTGGCTCTGGGCACGCTGAAAACAATTCAAATCTAACAGCATCAGGATCATAACTGCGTTCACAGGCCAATTCTGAAACGCTTCTTTAAGTTCAAACGCGGTTACCCAAAGACTAGTTATATGAAAACCCGATAAACACAATCAGCCCCGGGATTGATGCATCACAGCGAGGTACGCTCTGAGCAGTCATGCTTTTGTATTGACAATGCTTTACACTAGATCGCCATAAAGCCTTAATTTTTCAGGAGTTCCAGGTTATGCGAGCGTTAACTATTGCAATCATATCGATAATTCTGCCGACCCTGAGTGGCTGCGCAAAAGAAGAATCCTTATTAGATGTAGTCACCCGCGCAGGCGCCCCCCTATTTGACGGCATGGGTGATCATAGTCACCCAATAACCAGTGATGTTGCCTATACGCAACGTTATTTTGACCAGGGTCTGACCATAGATTTCGCTTTTAATCATGCCGAATCGGCTCGTTCTTTTAAGGCAGCGCAGACTCTGGATCCGCAGTGTGCCATGTGCTTCTGGGGTGAAGCCCTCGCCTTGGGCCCGAATATCAATGTCACCAGTAACGGGGCTGTGATCATGGCGGATCGTGATCGTCTCGCGGCTCATGCGGCAATCCAAAAAGCACTTACTCTAAAACACACCGCATCGCAGCAGGAACAAGACTACATTGACGCTCTGGCGACGCGTTACAACGGTGACCCGACCACTGAGCGAGGCCCATTGGACCAACAATACGTCGCTGCAATGCGCAATCTAACGCTGAAATACCCTCAAGATGATGACGCAGCGTCTTTGTTTGCCGAAGCCATCATGAACACCATGCCCTGGGACTACTGGATAGATGCTGACAACCCAAAACCACTCACTCAGGAAGCCATAGTGACCCTGGAAGCAGTCCTTCAAAGAAACCCTTTCCATCCCATGGCGTTGCACCTCTATATTCACGCTGTGGAATCATCATCAGAACCTGAACGGGCAGAACAACCTGCCGACAGGCTGATCAACCAGGTACCGGGTGCCGGTCACCTGGTACATATGCCTTCCCACATTTATTATCGAATAGGTCGTTATGCTGATGCTTCACGTGCCAATGAACTGGCCGCCGCAGTCGACGAAAAATATATAGCCGCTTGTAATGCGCAAGGGTTTTATCCTGCCGCTTATTACCCCCACAATATTCACTTCCTATGGTCATCTTCGAGCATGGAAGGCAGAAGTGCAGTGGCCATAGAGGCAGGCAAGAAAGTGGCAAACAATGTCAAGATTGAGATGATCGATCAATTCCCCGGTGTTGAATTCTTCAAGACCATCCCCATACAATCTCTGGTGCAATTTGGTCTCTGGGATGAAATCTTAAAAGAAGACCCGCCGGCAGAACGGTTGGAATACGCAAATGGCATCTGGCACTATGCTCGCGCTGTTGCCTTCGCCAACAAGGGTGAAATCGAAAAAGCCCGGGCTGAACAGGCCGCCATAAGTACCTTTAAGGAAGACCAGGATATCCTATTCCTTGATTCAATCTCCTATCCGGCCTCCATGCTGCTGCAAATCGCCGAAGCCCTTGCTTCAGGTGAAATTGCGCTGGCAGGAAACGATCCAGAATCAGCGGTCTCACACTTTAGCTCGGCAGTGGCGGTACAGGATAAACTGCCCTACACAGAACCACCATTTTGGTATTACCCGTCCCGGCTTTCACTGGGTAAGGCGCTGCTGGCGGCCAACCTAGCTGCGCAAGCAGAACAGGTCTATCAGCGTAATCTGGAAAGATACCCTCGCAACGGCTGGGCATTGTATGGCCTGATGCTGGCTTTGTCAGCCCAGGGTAAGGAAACAAGCGCAGTCGCGGCTCGTTTTGATACGGTCTGGGCCAATGCAGATGTAACACTGACGGCGTCGCGCTTCTAAGATCTGGTCATATTGCATTAAAGTTTTAATGACTTCATGCGGGGGTAACTCAATCGTCGTTGCCCGTGAATAGTTTTAAGGCACCCGGTGCGCTTTTATATAGTTACCATTACAAATACCGCCTGGCAGAGCTGTCAAACTCAGCCTTACCCACATGGTTCTAATTTTATGGAGTCTCTTGCAACTGCTGGCTTTGCTGTGAGAATTTGTTGGAAAGCCAGTAAAGCAGGAGCCCAACAGCGATAATCAACAGTCCTGAGAGCCCTTCCTGAGGCCGATTTATCAATATATAAATCAAGGTCCAGAGCGTTAGCAATAGAAAAATGAGCGGCGTAAAAGGGTACCCGAAGGTTCGATAGGCACCCGGCTTGGACATGCCTTTGGCTCTCAATACAAAGACGCCAGCAACTGTGAACAGGGTGTTGGTCGCTAATACAAACCCAGAAAACACTAGTATTGACTCGAAAGTCGATGTCAGCACTAATATTTCTGCCAACAGTGCAACGCAGACAATTGCGGCTATGGGTAAGCCTGCCCGGTTGGTGACGGACAGGAATCTAAAGATTCGAAAATCCTGGCCAATTACCTGTAGTACCCGTGGGCCTGCCAAGAGCATAGCACTTACAGTAGAAATCAGCAGAGCCGATAACATCAATCCCATCAACCTGCCTGCCTCCTGACCAAAGGCATATTCAGATGCTATCAGCCCTACTTCTATCTTGCCCTTCATGGCATCCATGGGGGCAGCCAGCAGAAACAGATAGTTCAGCATCAGGTAGAACACAATGACTACAATCGTTCCAGCAAACAGCACTAACGGCAATTTCTTCTGCGGCGCATCTAACTCATCGAGAATATAGGTCGCTGCATTCCAGCCGGTATAGGCGTAGTTCACGTAAATCAATGCCACCGCGAACGCACCACCGGTTAAAACTGCCGCATCACCGCTTACTGGAATCAATGAAATTGGTTGCCTGCTCTCCGAAAAGAAAAACACCAGTAAGCAGAAAGCCAGAATCAAGAGCACTTTTATCGTGGTAAAAACCAGTTGCGTCTGACCACTGGCGCGACGACTATAACAATGCAGACAGGTCAGGCAGAAAATCAGCAGTGCCGCTGCCAGGCCCGAGTTAACCCAGCTGACAACCGAACTCAGGTAGGCCCCAAAAGTCATTGCTGCCAGGGCTATGGGTGCAGCAAAACCAACCGAGACTGAAATCCAACCCGATACAAATCCCATTGCCGGGTGGTAGATCCGTCCCAGAAAATTGTACTCCCCGCCAGAACGTGGCAGGTTAGCACCGAGTTCAGCGTAGGTCAGCGCACCACACAGAGCGGTCACACCACCTACTAACCACAACATCATCAAGACAAACACCGACTGAATATCAATGAGTTGAAAGCCAAGACTGGTAAATACACCGGTACCGATCATGTTGGCCACGACAATTGCGATGGCCGTCGACTGGTTGAATTTTGAAGACACTGTACCCATCCTTTTCAAACTGTCTGCTGAGATTTCAAAACTATCTGCTGAAATTTCAAAACCATCCGCTAAAACAAAAACCAGATATAGAGCACATACGAAGCCAGGTAAAAAACACCCATCAACCGTCCCAAAGACCCCTTGACAAGAGCAGCGATCCACAATGTCACACTCGCCCCCAGCATCACCCATATATCAAACTGCAAAAACTCACTGGCAACGGGAATATCAGTCAGAATCGCAGTAACACCGATGATCGCCAGAATATTGAACAGATTACTGCCAACTACATTACCGATGGCGACATCGCTGCTCTTATGAAATGCAGCGACTAACGCCGTGCTCAACTCTGGAAGCGATGTGCCCAGCGCGACAAGACTGAGGCCAATTACACTTTCCTTAACGCCCCAGGCCGCTGCAAGACCAATTCCACCTCTTATTACCAGGTCAGCGCCCAATGGCAGGGCAATGCAGCCCAGAACAATGAGCAACAAAATGGTGCTCGAATGGGAGGGCAAGCCGATGCCTTTATTAAATTCTTGTTCAGCATCCTCTACGCTGGGTAGAACCGCAACACCTCTGGCACTGGCAACCAGGAACAGAACTAAAACAGCAACTAGAAAGATTCCAGCAAACAAACTGATTGGCTGAAAGTAACACAGCACAATAAAAAATAATGTCACGAGGACCATCAGGCTGGTCTGCCAGCGTAAGCCTGGTTGGTTGGCGACTATCGGATAAATCAATATCGGCACGCCCATTACCAACAACACATTCGCTATATTACTACCAATAACATTACCCACAGCCAACTCCGGATGGTCAGAGAGTGCAGCCAGGACTGAAATCATCATTTCCGGGGCAGAAGTACCCATTGCAACAACAGTCATACCGACCACAACAGGCGGAATTCTGGTTCGCTTTGAAAAAGCCAGGGCACCACGAACCAGCAACTCCCCACCCATCAGCAGATAAATAAAACCACCAAATAATTTTAACGTATCAAGAAATTCAGGCATCTTCTGGCCTTTTATTCTCTTTACTGAGGGTGTCAAGATAACTATTTAAGTTTTCTGCAAGATAGGTGATTTCATCATCACCCTGGACCAGGGCTCTTACATCAATGTCCCCCGCCTTTAATCTTTGCACCACCTCAGCCAGTTGCTGAACCGGTCTTGCAAAATACAGTCCCAGTAACGCCCCTCCCAAGATAGCAAAAGCAGAAACCGACAATCCAATATCAACCAAGGCTGTCAACAGGAGATCTGACCTGACCTCCTCCTCGGAGGCATCCACCTTGACCACTAGACCCCATTTAAGCTGAGGAATATAACGGCTAGCCATCCACACCAATTGCCCCCGATCATCTCTGACGTGGGTTAGTGGTTTGGCTTGTTTTGTCAAGGCCGCTTGAATGTCCTCTGATATTTCCGATAACTGAATTATCTGGCCCTGCTGAATAGGCGCCATGTGTCGCCGCCGACTCAGCAAGGTCACAGGTGACCCGTCTTCTCCACCTGCAAACATCAAAACCTCACCGGTGGTTCCAAGTCCCGTTACGTTTTCAGCGATACTGACCAGATCCTCTGCATCGAAGATCAATTCAAGCCCGCCACCTAGTTTCCCCTGATCAATAATGCGAGCAGCCAAGACCACCTGAACTTCTTTTTCTTCGTTTACCAGAGTGCCTCTGTACTCAATGTCTGTGGCCGGCATTGCATGCAGTTTAGCCAGGCTCGGCTTGCCCACAGCAACCAGTTCCACGCCCGCAGAATCAAAAATTTTGACAGCATCAATGCCGTTAACCTCCGAGTAAAGAGCGATTAATTTTAACAACGCTTGGGATTCGTCAGTTCCCTCACCTTTAGTGAGTTCAGCAAAACGACCCTGGCTTACCACATGCTGGCTGAGCAGTTTGACAATCTTTCGCCAGTGCTGCTGCACTTTTAATAAATCACGTTTTTTACCCTCTGCCAGGGCATCTAATTGTCTGACTGATATCTCCTGGAGCAGACCCGCAGATGTTCTGTAGGCAAAAGCGCCCAGCAGCGCCATACTGATTAGAGAAACCGCCACTAGTAGTAGCGATAACTTTGTTCTAATGTCCAAAGATTGATCCCCGAGAGCCTAACAGCCGATGAGTCTAACCCATTGCTTGCTAACAGTACTAGAGAGCAAATTCAGGTGTTTAGATTCAGGCCTGCACAACTGGAATCAGTTGTGCAGGTAATGCCCGCCTGCCGATTTGCCTGAGCCCACCAATTGCCGCCATCATTAGCAGGCTACAACTGATCAACCAGGTGGCAGAAAACCAGCTATGCTCTGTGAAAGTGCCTATCTGGTACAGACAAGTAGCTGAAATATAACCTAATCCAGTGGTCCAGGAAAAAACCAGCACCATCCAGCGCCAACCTGCTTCTTTTGTAATGGTACCCAAGACAGCCACACACGGCGCATACAGGAGAATAAATACCAGATAACAAAATGCTGCAAACTCACTGCCGAACTTAGCCGCCATCTGCGTCAAGGTGGCATTAGTTACGCCCTGTTCAACGGCTATCAACTCGGAGGTTCCAGCTTCAGAAATATTCAATCCGAGCGGGTCAGACAACGCAGTCGTTAAGCCAGATGCATTGTCAATAATCGACTGGAATGCAGCGGCAACGGAATCACTCAGATTCATAGACTGAGTTCGCTCAGCGCCGCTGTAAAGTGCGTCTAATGTACCCACTACCGCTTCTTTAGCAAATATTCCGGTGAACAGGCCAACGGTTGCCGGCCAGTTATCAACGGTCAAACCCATCGGCTTGAATATCGGTGTAATGCTCTTACCGATAACCGATAGTAATGACTTTTCAGTGTTTTCATTTCCAAAACTCTGATCAGTTCCAAGGGAATTCAAAAAACTCAGACAAACCACAACAATGACAATGGTCTTACCCGCACGAAAAATAAAGCTCTTCAAGCGAAACCAGGTAGTCAGCATAATATTCTTGAATATTGGAATATGGTAAGCGGGCATTTCGTGAAAGGAAGGCGATATCCTGCCATCAAATATCTGTTTACGAAAAACCCAACCGGTGAAGACTGCCATGGCGATGCCTAACAGATACAGCAGGAAAACAAGGTTCTGGCCGTTATTTTCAAAAAAGGCAGCAGCGAACAGAGCGTAAACCGTCAGCCTGGCACCACAGGACATGAACGGTGCCATCGCTATGGTCATCAGCCGGTCATTATCTCTTGCTAAACTTCGAGTAGCCATAACGGACGGCACATTACATCCAAATCCAACAATCAGGGGCACAAAAGCGCTTCCAGGCAAGCCAATACTGATCATCATTCGATCGACAACAAATGCTGCCCGCGCCAGGTATCCAGAATCTTCCATGATCGAAAGACAAAGGAATAAAAAGCCTATTACCGGGATAAAAGTCGCTACTAATTGAATTCCCCCGCCAAGTCCGTTGGCTACGATGACGATCAACCATCCTGGTAATGCTGCACTGGTCATCAATTCAGTCGTCTGGTCAACCAGCAAAGCACCAAAAAGAATATCAAAGAAATCGATGAAAACGCTGCCCAGATTAATGGCTATTGTGAACATCAGGTAGATAGCGCCCAGGAATATGGGAATACCCAGCCAACGATTCAACACCAGCATATCCAATCGCTCGCTTGGGCTGTATTGAACCGGGGAAATCTGCGTAACCTCTCTGCTGATTTCGGTCGCGGTGATATGACGTTGCAGCTGCTGTTCGCTGCTTCCCTGGAGAAAACCCTCCCGAATTATAACCTCGCCAGCAACTGCATTTATCTCAGCCAGAGACTTCAGCATTTCAGAAATGCCCTGCCGACGGGATGCCACCATTGGCACAACCGGAACACCCAGCCGTCTGGATAAGGCAGCGGCATCAATTGCAATGCCTTGCGAATTTGCCACGTCCAGCATATTCAATGCCAAAACAACGGGGATACCTGTTTCAATTAGCTGCTGGGTCAAAATGAGACTGCGGTCCAGACTGGCCGAATCAACAATATTAATGACCAGGTCACAAGGCTCTGCACGTAAAAAGGCGAGTGCTATCTGTTCGTCGCGACCCAAATGGCTCTGCTCTAACGAGTAAATACCAGGCAAATCGATGAGTTGACCTTGCAGAGCCGCCGAACTGATCAGCCCGGTTTTCTTCTCTACTGTGACGCCTGGCCAGTTACCGACTTTTTGATGGGCACCCGTTAAGGCATTAAAGAGCGTTGTCTTTCCACAATTAGGATTGCCAACCAGGGCAATAATTCTTTCTCTCATGAAGGAAGCTGTTCTACCTCAATCCACTGAGCCTCACGTTTTCGAATGCTCAACAGAGATGAACCCACCCGAATCTGCAAGGGATCACCTAGCGGCGCACAGCGCAGCACTTTAATTTCTACCCCAGGAAACAAACCAAGCGCGAAGAACCTGCTCTGCAGTTCCTCATAGTCGTCCGCCGCAGAAACGACTCTGCATCTGAGATCCGGACTTAAATTGGCTAGCTTCATGACATATCCAAATAACCTGAATACGAATTATTATCATTTACAATTGGTTTGTAAATGCTTTTAACAATTCTTTTAACCGTTACTCTAACAATTTTTTTCGCAAATCTTCTAGCCAAAAATCAGAGTTCGGAGCAAATATGTCCTCCATCAACCACAATAACAGAGCCGGTCATGTACTTTGATGCATCCGAGGCGAGTAATAACAAGGGTCCATCAAGATCATCGAATTCACCATAGCGACGCATTGGGATCCCTTTTACAAACTCAGTTGATCGTTCACTTTCTAACAATACTCTGGATACATCCGTGAGTATGTAACCGGGTGCAAGTGCATTGACTCGAATGCCGAACTTAGCAGCTTCCAGCGCCATGATCTCAGTCGCCTTGACCAGAGCGGCTTTTGAAACAGCATACGGAAACTGACCCTTGATTGTTCGATAAGCGCTGATTGAGGCAATATTAATAATATTGCCCTGACAACCGCGTGCTGCAATTGCCTCGGTATATAACTTACTGAGTTGCCATGTAGCCTTTAGGTTAGTATTCATGACGTGATCCCAATCATCCTCATCGATCATTAAAAATGTTTTCGCGCCCGACTCCACACCGGCATTATTAATAAGGATATCAACCTGACCATACGCCTGCTGGGCCAACTCCAGAAACTGCCGGGCACTATCAACCTGCGTGACATCCAGGCTAAAACCACACACATCTGCCCCCTGCTCCCGAAGCTCTTCGACCCGTTCCTGTATTTTTTCGGTGCGTCGGGCGCCGAGTACTACCTGGGCGCCTGCAGACGCCAATACGCCCGCAAAATGATGCCCAAACCCAGAAGATGCGCCTGTAATGGCTACTGTTTTCCCTTCTAAAGAGAACAAACCCATAACTTTCTCCTATTGTAAATTGCCAGTTTTTTTCCTGTGGTGACACAATTCGGTCAGCAGCATGCGCCCATAAAGCCTCCCGGCTCAGTTGAACAGATCCATTCAACCTGCTCTTAGCTAGCGGTCATTAACCATTAATAGCTCTCAAAAAGCCGGAATATTTTGGCTGATCAATGGCAATCTGATTAACCACAGTTTGCCTGAGATGTTCTTTTATACGCTCATCATTAATTGAGATCTCGCCATTACGAAGCGCTTTCACCAGTCGACGGCGCAACACCGTCAGAGGATCCTGGGATTTAAAGTATTCTTTTAAGCGATCGTGTTCCCGTCGGCGATGTTCTGTACCGGTGGCCATATCCCTGAGTGCGATATCCAGCGAATTGCCGGCGACTCTCGCTAAAAACTGATTTCTTCCTTGCAACTGGCTCATCACCTCCTGGCGCAAAAAATCCCTGACACTGAGCACCAGTTCATCGACTCGCGGCATGTCCTCATCGATATTGCCAGGGTCTTCTACCAGTTCAACCTTTCCCGGTATAATCAGGTTAATACAATCCACCAGGCACTCGGAACTTCGCCTGCCAATAGCTGGCCTCTCGACTGATTGATCCGGGCCAGTACGATAATGCTCTGCCATTCCCAGACAGCCGATGGACCACCAGAAAGAACCAAACACCTCCCAGAATTTGACATGCTCCGGATCAACAACCTGGCCACTAACTTCTTCATAACCGGCGAACAGATCCTGATACTCACCGAAACCGCCTACCGGTTGATCCCCGCCAAAGCGCCACGAATTGGTGCACATCCAGCCCAGATCCCGCATGGGGTCGCCAATATGGGCAACCTCCCAGTCGAGAATTGCGACAATACCCTGCTTATCGATCAAAAAATTGCCGTTCCTGAAATCATTGTGGACCAGCGTCAGCCTGAACTCACTGGGTAGATGGTCCCTTAACCAGCGGGCTGTGTAATCTATCATGGGCTGGGGCGTATCCAGAAGGTAATATCGCTCCAGCATCTGATCCAAAAAGGCTTCTGGTGGTATGATTGTCAATCTTTCCTGGAGTGCTGCCCGGTCGAGATCAATCTGGTGAATACGAGCAAGAATACGTCCACATTCTCTGGCAAGACCGGGTCGCACCGCTTTATAATCAGGCGATCGAACGATTCTGGCACCCAGGGCTTCTCCCTCAAGCCACTGCATTATAAAACCATCGCCCAGATCATCTTCGCGGCTGAGCAGGTAGTAAACCTCTGGTTCCGGCACACCTTCAGCTTTGGCCGCACGCATCAACATGGCCTCCACATCCAAACCAGGACGGGCAGCAACTGGTTCAACAAACTCTCCGCCGGGCGAGCGGCGCATGGCCATCAGTACTTCCTGACCATCGATAGCAAGGGTTAGCCGGTAGGTTTCCTGGCTTGCTCCGCCGGAAAGTCGTTCTACAGCAATCAATTCAGTACAACCGGGTATATGCCGGGTTACAACTTCACTGAGCTTGTTCTCAAAACTGGGCATATCAGTCGAGCTTCACACCCTTGGGTGCCTGTTGTTTCATATAACCAAATAAGTATCCAGCAATACGGCGAATTTGAATCTCTTCTGCCCCTTCAGTAATCCGATACCTGCGATGATGACGGTAAATATGTTCAAACGGTTTGTGCCTTGAATATCCCAGTCCTCCGTGTACCTGCATCGCCTGATCCGCCGCGTCACAACAAAGCCGATTAGCCTGGTAATTACACATTGACACCTTGTCGGAAACCATGAAATTCCCATAAGTATCCATCTGCCAGGCCGTTTTATGGATTAGCGCGCGTAACATCTCACAGCGAGTCTGCAATTCTGCCAGGGGAAACTGAATGGCTTGATTCGTCGACAGCGGTTTGCCAAAAGGTTTCCTCTGCATGGCATACTGAATCGATTCACTGATACAGAACTGAGCAGCCCCCAGGCTCGATGCTGCTTGCCGAATCCTGTTTTCATTAAAGAAGTGCTGCACCACGCCTAGACCCCTGCCCTCTCCACCAAAAATAGCGCCTTCATCGACATAAACATTGTCAAGTGACACTCGACCATGATCTGTTGGCATATTGAAGGTCCAGAGCATTTCTTCAACCTTGAATCCATCAGCATTAGTCGGCGTGAGGAAAGCGGTTATGCCCTCTCCATCGCCTGCCTTACCACTGGTGCGAGCCAGGATCATATCGTATTGAGCTTTATGAATACCTGTATTCCAGGTTTTACCACCGTTTATCCGCCAGCCATCACCGTCTTTTACCGCTGTGGTTTCCATGTGGGTCGCATCAGAGCCATGATCCGGTTCGGTAATACCAAAGGCAAAGCCACGCTTTCCGGCAAGTAACAGAGGGATCCATTCTTCTTTCTGTGCGTCTGTTCCATAGGACAGCATCAATAATAAACCGACATTATTGGCAACAATGGAGTGTTCATTCTGCAGATCATTATGCAAGCCCAGACCCTTGGCGGCAAAGTGCTCACGGATAATAGCCATACCAAGATTGGTGCCCTCCTGACCGCCATACTCCTTAGGAATGGGGTAACGATAGTGACCTGCTGCATCAGCTAACTGCCGGGCCTCATACAATAATGCCTCCCATTCCTCGTTAGGCAGACCGCCTCTTTCCCAGTCGGTTCTAGCATCTTCGCGACGATGGTCAAAAAACCGGATATTGTCATTCTTGTTCTCCAGCGGTTTTATCTCAGCCTCTATGAATTCGTCCAATACCACGAGATATTCTTGAATTTCTTTGGGTATATCAAAGTCCATTACCAATCCTCTTCTTTTACTTGATTATTACTTGATTAATACTTGATTATTACTCGATTATTAATTGGTTATTAATTGGTTAGGCGTTTTATGTCCGCTTACCGCTCGACGTCATCGAAGATCTCAAAGTGAACTGTCTGCATGCCGCTGTAGAGCGCCTCATAATGTCCGCTTTGCAGCGGTTGTATTTTGCCGGCTGAGCCCGTCATCAGCACCTGCCCCTTGTCAATACTGTAACCGCGGGACAACGCCTGATTGACTAACCAGGCAGCCGCCTGCAACTGCCCTTCCTGCACTTCGCCAGCACTGGCCGAATGTAACAGGGTACCCTCTCTGAATAATTCAATCCGGATGTCATCCGGGTTACTCACAGGTGCGCCCTGGCCAACAAGAAACAGTCTGGCCGCAACGTTGTTGGCCACAAGATCAACTAGACCCATGGGCTGGTGGGCAAAACCCACGTCCACCAGTTCGATCATGGGAACCATCTCAGATATCAGACTGACTATATCAAACTCATCGACACGGTGCTGGACATGCTCGCCAACAATGAAACCAAGTTCAGTTTCTATGGCGCCTCGATTGAAACAAGCACGGTTAACTGGAACGCCCTGGGGTTGAAACATCGATTCCAGCAGCACACCACAGGCTGGTTCTGAAGCCTCGAAAGACTTTTGAGCAGCCGCCTGGGTCAAAGCCCCCTTGAAGCCAACGATGGCCTGACCGCTTCGCCTGACAGTTTCGTCGAGAACCCAGTAGGCTTCGGTTAAACTAGCGGATTCCAGCACCTGCGAATAACACGGCATTAATGCGTTCGCCTTGCCGGCCCGTATCACTTCGTTGACCCATTCCTGCAACTGGCCTTGCCGGCTCATAGCACCCCTTCTAAGTGACTCTTCAATTGATCTGTACTCTCCCACATGCCTTGCATGAGAATGACTGACAGTCACCGCGCTGGCACAACAAAATCAGCAACCACAGCCTTCACGAAGGTACCGTCTAAGTCACACGGGTGCAACACCTCTGGAACCGGAAAGTTTCCAGGCCAGATAAGGCAGATGTTGCTGACCGATGAACCTATCTCCCCTGAAATAGAATGCCGGTGCTGAAAATACACCTTTTGCTTCAATTTCCTTATCCAGTCGTCCGGTCACATCAGCTAAGCACGGCGCCAGTGGACCTTCCACTTTATGCCCCAGGCGCGCCAGGATCGCCTCGATTTCTGCATCGGGCACGGGTGATTCCCTGAATTCCAGAGCCAATTGCAGATAAGCGTCTAGGTAGGACCATATCAAAGGCAACTGGCAATGGCACTGATCCAGCCAAAGCAGTCCTAGATGGGCAGTTCCTGCATCGCGAGGCAATTCAGGATTATCCATAGTCAGGCCCAATCGAGCATAGTCTCTTTGTCGTTCCTTGCTCAGGTTCAATGATCTGGCTCGAGCACGTCTTGCCTTAAAACTCGCCATGTCCTGATCCAGGCTCTTCACGTCTTCAGCCACATTGCCTAATTGATGATTCAAAGGTAACAGTCTAAGCGAGGTAGACCGTTCTGCCATCATTTCCCGGGTCGCTGATATCATCACAAAACTATCGATTCTGGTTAGATCAAGGAACAGGGCAAACTCATCCTCAGCTATCAACCACTCATTCATGACAATACCGTATCGTAGGCTCTGTGTGGCATCCTGCCAGGCTCTCCTTCCAAGTGCCAGCGAACCATGGGAAGATTTTCCCGGCCAAAATAGGTTTCACCATTGATGCAGAAAGTCGGCACGCCGAAACATCCAGCATCTAATATATCCTGCTGCAATCGATCATGACGACGCCGTCCCACGCGATTCAAATAATCAAAAAATCCGAGAACTGGCACATCAGCTTCTCTTAAAACACTTTCCACTACCGCTGGGTTTTCAATATCCAGTTCCCGCTTCCAGAATTGATCAAATACCAGGGTCATATACTTCCTCAGCGCCTTCCTGCCAGCCGCCTTATCGCTGGCCCATAACAGCCCAATAGCGGCAATAGAGGAATCCCAAATCTTCTCGGTACCTCTGAGAACCAGCCCCTGAGAAGCTGCATAACGCCTGGCGTCCATATAAGCATAACGCACTGCCTGCCATTGTCGTGGTGACCGATTGCTGGCTGCCACTTTCCCCTTGGCATCTAACTTGGCCGTGCCCAGATAGCTGGCAATATTCAACGTTAAAGGCAGCCATTCGATGGCAATACCGTATTGTTCTTCCAATTGCCAGCAAGGTCTCAGTGCTACGAAGGCATAAGGACTTTTAAAATCAATGTAAACCTGTAACACTCGCGCTCCCTTCTGAGATCCTGATAAGGTATCTAGCACTTTGCATGGTCTCATATAATAATCAAGGTATCACATGGATCCAATTTCTCAAGGGGTGGTGGGCGCGGTTATAGGCGGCGCGAGTCAACCGCAGAAACACACCAAAATAGCCTTGCTCAGTGGTGCCTTTGCTGGAATGAGTGCTGATATTGATGTCTTGATATCGTCATCAGCTGATCCCTTGCTGTTTCTCGAATATCACCGCCAGTTTACTCACTCTCTGGCTTTTATTCCTTTTGGTGCTGCTATCTGTACCGTACTAATAGCGATGTTCACAGATCCCCGCATTAGCCGCACCCGGTTGTACCTATGCTGCTTACTCGGTTTTGCAAGCCATGGCCTGCTGGATGCCTGTACAACCTACGGTACCCAGCTATTCTGGCCATTCAGCAGCGAACGTGTCGCCTGGAACATTATTTCAATTGTCGATCCGCTGTTCACCTTACCTTTGTGCGTATTAACCTGGATAGCCTACAGGCAGAAAAATCCCCGCTGGCTTCGCGCCGCCCTGATCTGGATGGCAATCTACCTGAGCTTCGGCATATTGCAGCATCATCGAGCCAATAACATCGGTGAACAACTAGCGTTGGACCGACACCATCACCCTGTTCGACTTGAAAGCAAACCGGGATTTGCAAATCTGCTGGTCTGGAAAACAGTCTATGAGTGGCAGGGGTATTTTTATGTGGATGCGGTCCGGGCCGGCCTCACCGAAGAAGTATACCCCGGATCGAAGGCGGCAAAAGTCAATGTACAGCGCCATTTCCCAAGCCTTCGAAGCAATCAGCAACAAACCATCGATATCGAACGCTTTCGCAGGTTCTCCAACGACTATCTGGCCTGGCAACCAGCCCATGCCGATAGAATTATCGATGTCCGCTACTCAATGCTGCCCAATGAAATTAATCCCCTGTGGCATATCCGGGTTGATCGCGAAAACCCTGATCAGCACGTGGAATTTGTCACTAATCGACAAGGCAACACCAAAACCCTGCAACGCTTATGGTCATTAATCACAGGTAAAGCGGTTGCCAACTAGATATCTAGCACAGGCGAGCCTATCGAATTTCGCTACATACTATGGTAAATGTAGACTCTGGTCTCAACTGCACCAGATCCGACTATGCCAAAGGAGTACCGCAATGCAATACAACACAATCCTGACAGATGTTGAAGATGGTGTTATGACAGTCACTTTGAACCGTCCACAGCGTTTAAATGCATGGACCTACGAGATGGGCGCTGAACTGCACGAAGCCCTGCAGGACGCCAACGAAAACGGTGCGATTACCGCTATCGTATTGACCGGTGCAGGCCGCGGTTTCTGTGCAGGTGCGGACATTAAAGATCTGTTTCAGGCACAGGCAACAGCGGATGATGGCGCAAAACCCGCTAAGAGCGACGCACCTCGTGACTGGGTGGGACTGGTCAGGCGATCAAAACCCATTGTCGCTGCAGTAAATGGTGCTGCGATCGGCATAGGCCTGACCCAGATACTGCCCTGTGACATGATCATTGCATCGCCTTCCGCCCAGTTCAGTGTGCGTTTCATAAAAATGGGCTTGGTCCCGGAACTGGCCAGTTCCTATTACCTTATAGCCAGGACCGGCTTTGGCAGAGGCAATGAGTTAATGCTCACTGGGGCCACTATCAGCGCCGAGCAGGCCCTTGAATATCGGTTGATTGACCGTTTGGTCGAGGATCACGAAACCCTGCTGGAAACTGCTCGAACTCTGGCCCGGGCAATGGGTGAAAACCCACAATCAGCCCTGCGAATGGTAAAGGAGCTGGTGACCGCCAATATGGCCGAACCTGATATTAAAAAAGTTCAACAGCGGGAAGGCGCTGCACTGGCACAGTGCTACAAAAGCCCGGAACACCATGAAGCCATTAATGCTTTTATTGAGAAAAGAAGCCCCGACTTCAAAAAAGCACGTCAATCCAACTCATGAAAAGTGCCATCCGAAAACTACACCACGCTGCCTATCGATGTCGCGATTCGGAGGAAACTCGCCAATTTTATGAAGATTTCCTCGGCCTCAGTCTGGTCGATGCTTTTGAGATAAACCTGACAGCGACCGGGCGTTCAACATCGGTGCTACATTCTTTTTTTGCGATGGCTGATGATAGCTGTATCGCCTTTTTTGAAGACCCGGGGCAACCATTTGATTTCAAGAATCAGAATGATTTTGATCTACATATCGCCCTTGAAGTATCCCATGCGCATTTGCTGACCATGTTCAAACGAGGTACAAACGAGGCAATCGATACCAGAGGAATTTCCGATCACGGCGCCTACGATTCCATTTATTTTCGAGACCCGAATGGTTATGTTATCGAGTTGACTGCCAACAAGGGAAAAACCCAGGCGCAAGCAGACAATTCCGCTCGTCAACGTCTGCAGGCATGGCGGGGAAAAAAAATTAAAAAAACAAATTAGAGGCTGACAACGACCAACTCGAACATTAGCGTTATTTGAGATATCGCCAGCCCCAGCAGAGTCTGACCAGGTGGTTGGCTTAGACACGACAACCCAAATAGAGATGTGCTTATAAAACCAGGCATGCCTAGCGTTATAGAGAACCATCCGGCCTGGCCCGGGTCGATCAAAGCGGTGGGTACGGTGGACCACGATGACGTCTTGCCTGCACAGTGTCAGGTAAACAACCCAACGAGGCCAGGCAATTACGTCAGGACCTAATCGACCCCAGGTAGTCATTGATAAATACATCGTCCGGATCAAACTGATCTCTTATCCGCCACCAATCCTGCCAGTGCGAATAACTCGATTTGAAATCCACTGCTTTCAGATAATTAACCTTGCCCCAATGCGGGCGTCCCTGGTATCGGCGGAAAATACGTTCGCTGGCAGCAAAATAAGCTGACTCATCCAGCCGTACATCTTCGTGTATGGAAATTGTCACTGTCTGTCGCTGGAAGGCTGTAGATAACCAGATATTGTCCTGAGCCAGCGTTCTATATTCAACCGGCCAGCGCACCTGTTTGAAATCCGCCTGAATCATCTCGCGCAATTCAGCAAAACAAGCCGGACCTAGGTCCTCCGGTATGCTGTATTCCATTTCTGTGTGTAAATGAGGGCGATGACTGGGCAGGACTTCGTAATTCCAGGCACGGCGCTGACCTTCAACTGACACTGGGTACTCGGGCAATCCGGTGGTTTCGTCAATGCGCTTTACGGTGGCCTGATCGGTCTGTGGGTGCCAGAAGAATTCAAATCTGTCATGGCGCTCAGCCAATTCTGGAATCTGCTCGAACAGTTCAGCAAAGACCATGTCCTGACCGTTCTCCTGCAACTGATAACTATCTCGTAACTGCAGTTGCAGTTGGGTAATAATACCGGCTCCCCCTAATCCCAACCTAGCCACAGAAAACAATTCGGGCTGACTTTCAGCCGAACAACGAACCAGCTGACCACTGCCTGTAATCACCTCAACTGCCCTCACTGCAGAGGACAGATTCTTAAGGTTACGACCTGTGCCGTGAGTACCCGTGGCACAGGCACCGGCAACGGTCTGGCGATCTATATCACCTTGATTATGAAGAGCAAGTCCTGCGTCATGCAGAGACCGTCCTAAACTGTATATCGGTGTTCCCGCATAGATCCAGGCGGTCTTTTCTGGATGATCTATCTCGATAATCCCAGCCAAACCAGAGATATCAACAATCCAGTCAGCACTTACCACCAGGGGTGAGTGGCTATGTCCTGAACCCGCGACTCTGATACCCCTGCCCTCGTCTCGGGCTTTATCCACCAGCGCCATGGCATCTTCCTTACTACGAACGAAGTGCAGCGCCTCCGGCAGTGCCTCATGGCGTCCCGACCAATTTTTCCAACGAGCCATAATCAAACCTCCGACAAAAAAACCGCTTACTGGCCTACACTGAAACAGGAATTCAAGCCAACCGTTGCCACCCATTTCGTTTAACAGGCACATTCCAGGAATCTGGGCTAAGCATACCATCCTCGGCTGATCAGCCGAAAACAGGTATAAGCCACATCCGCCGATAGGGATCTAGTGATTTCACATCAGCAAGGCTGTCTTTATAACCAGTATCAATGGAGAAAATAGTTATCTACAGTGTCTGCTCATCTGCCTGTTTTTTTGGTAGCCTCTATCCTTTAAGAAATAGAAATTATAAGGGGCATAGCCAATGTCGATCCTAGAATCCAAGGTCAATCAACGCGCAGACACCTTTCAGCAGAATAAGCAGGACATGCTGGCAATGCTTGCGCAACTGGAAGATTTACACGCGGAAGTTGAAGCAGGCGGCGGTGAAGAAGCCATGACACGGCTTCGTTCCAGAAACAAGATGCCGGTGCGGGAGCGCATCGCCATGGTGCTTGACCCGGACTCACCCTTCCTTGAGATCAGCCCGCTGGCAGCCTGGAGGTCCAATTTTAACGTTGGCTCAGGTTTCATTGTCGGTATCGGTGTCGTCGCAGGAATTGAATGTCTCATACTGGGCCACGACCCATCCGTACGAGCCGGTGCGTTTAATCCTTTTAATTCAAAGAAACTCATGCGTGGCCTGGAAATTGCCCGGGAAAATCGTCTGCCCTATATCCAGCTGGTAGAATCAGCCGGCGCTGACCTGCGCGGCGAAGGTGGCGGCGATCCAGAAGCTGCCATTATGCGTGAAACCGGTCACTTCGGAGAATCAGGCCGGTTATTCTACGAAATAACCGAACTATCTAAACTCCGAATACCGACAATCTCAGTGGTCTTCGGTGCTTCAACAGCTGGCGGCGCCTATCAGCCCGGAATGAGCGATTACAATATTTTCATTAAAAAACAATCGAAAGTATTCTTGGGCGGACCCCCTCTGGTTAAGATGGCAACCGGTGAGGATGCAGATGAAGAAAGTCTCGGTGGCGCCGACATGCACACCACGATTTCAGGTCTAGGCGATTACCTGGCAGAAGATGAAATGGATGGAATTCGTATCTGTCGAGAAGTCATTTCGCATTTGAACTGGCGCAAAAAAGGACCAGAACCCAATAGCGGATTTTCCGAACCGATTTTTGATGACGAGGATTTACTCGGGCTTGTTTCTAAAGACCTGAAAACCCCTTTTGATATCAGGGAGGTCATCAACCGAATTACCGATGGATCACAATTTGAAGAATTCAAACCGCTTTATGGCCCCTCCTTAGTCTGCGGCTGGAGCCAGATTCATGGTTTTCCAGTGGGCATCCTCGGTAACAACGGCGCTCTTTTTTCGGAATCAGCAGAAAAGGCAGCACAATTCATCCAGTTATGTAACCAGATCCATGTGCCACTTGTTTTTCTTCACAATATTACAGGCTATATCGTGGGGACTGACTTTGAACAGGGCGGCATCACCAAGAATGGTTCAAAAATGATCAATGCGGTGGCGAATTCAACCGTGCCGCACATCAGCATCATCGTCGGTGCTTCTTACGGCGCCGGAAATTACGGCATGAGCGGAAGAGCCTTCGGTACACGCTTCACCTTTACCTGGCCGACTGCAAAGATTGCTGTTATGGGGCCAAAACAGATGGCCGGCGTCATGTCCATAGTACAACGGGCAGCATCGCAAAGGAGAGGAATCGAATTCGATGAAGAGGCAGATGCCAAGCGCGCGGAAACAGCCGAGTATTGGGCAGAGGAGCGCTCCAAGGGCCTATTTGCCACCTCTCGAGTATCAGATGACGGCATGATCGATCCCAGGGATACGAGAATTATTATTGCTATCACGCTCTCTGCCTGTCACAACAATCAAGTCGAAGGGACTAAGGAGTTCGGCACATGGAGAATGTAAAGCTCATTCAAAAAATCCTCATTGCAAATAGAGGCGAAATAGCACGGCGTATTATCCGTACAGCTAGGCGCATGGGCATTGCTACCGTTGCCATTTATGCCGAAAGTGATATCAACGCGCCTTTCGTTCACGAGGCCGATATGGCCATCGCTCTAAAGGGCGAATCTCCAGGAGAGACTTATCTGGATACTGAACAGGTACTGGCCGCATGCAAAACCAGTGGTGCGGACGCCTTGCATCCCGGCTATGGTTTCCTGTCAGAGAACACCGAATTCGCCAAAATCATTGAAGACCATGGCATTACTTTTATTGGCCCTTCCGTCGAAGCCATAGACAAGATGGGAGATAAATTATCCGCAAAAAAAATAATGATCGATGCTGGTGTACCGACACTACCGGCCATGGAGCTTTCAGCAGATGGTGATATCGGCGCGGCGGCTGAGGAAATTGGCTATCCAGTACTCGTTAAGGCAACAGCAGGCGGCGGCGGACGAGGCATGCGAGTGGTGGCCTCTGCTGACCAACTAGCCGATGCTGTAGCGTCAGCAAAACGTGAAGCAGGCGCTGCGTTCGGCAACGATACTGTGTTCCTGGAACGCTGGCTGACCGCCTCCAGACACGTCGAAATTCAAATTCTGGGGGATCAGCATGGCAACATTGTGCATTGTTTTGAGCGGGAATGTTCTATTCAGCGACGTCACCAGAAGATCATAGAAGAAGCCCCCTCTCCCGCCATGACGCCTGAACTAAGACAGGCAATGGGTGCTGCCGCTGTTTCAGCGGCCAGATCGATAGGCTATTACTCGACAGGCACAGTCGAATTTTTGCTCGACGGCGACGAGTTCTGGTTTCTTGAGGTCAATACGCGACTACAGGTTGAACATCCCGTTACTGAGGAAATCACTGGCCTTGATCTCGTTAGAGAACAGATCCGCATAGCTGAAGGAGCCAGCCTGACCTTTGTTCAATCGGACCTTCACATCAACGGCCATGCAATAGAAGCCAGGCTCTATGCAGAAAACCCAGAGAAGAATTTCCTACCCTCACCAGGGACCGTTGTAGCCTGGCAGCCATCCGAATCGGGCCATGCCAGGTACGACTCTGGAATCGAATCAGGAAGCACTATCAGCACTCAGTTCGATCCGATGATTGCCAAAGTCATCGTCCATGCAGCCACCCGACAAGAGGCCATCAAAAGACTCTCAAGAGCGCTGGAAACGACCCGCCTGCAAGGCCTGGTGACTAACAGGGCATTTTTGGTTGCAACCCTTAGGACAGCTGAATTCCTGGCCGGGGATACCACGACTGACTTCATTGATCGGGTCAATCCCCCCAGAACCTCTGTAACCAGTATGGATCAGCTGGTTTTCGCTGCCATCGCTTCAATAATTGAAGCCAGGGCACAGCGTCACTCCGCAGCTAAGGTACTCAAATCCATACCCAGGGGATGGCGCAATTCCCATCTCCCGCCAAATCGTGTGTCATTCAGGCATGCAGAAAATACCCTGCTGCTGGAATATCGCACCCCCAGACACGGTGGTCTGGAGGTCCGCTGCCAGGACCAGGTCTACGCGACCCGAATTCTAGCAGCAGGAAACGGCCTGGTTGACTGTGAAATAAATAGCATCCGAATGTCCTTCAGGATAGATCAGTACCAGGATCAATGGTTAGTTCATGGCCCCGAGGGTGATATCGAACTGACCGAAATGCCGAGATTCCCACGCCAAAACCTTACCGAATTATCTGGTGGTTTAACCGCACCCATGCCAGGCAAAGTGCTGGCTATCAACGTTGGTGACGGCGATCAAGTTTCCAAAGGCCAGGTGTTATTAGTCCTGGAAGCCATGAAAATGGAGCATCAGATTTCTGCACCACGAGACGGCACGGTAACTTCAGTTAATGTATCTGAAGGCGACCAGGTTGCGAACAGCGCACTTTTAATTGAACTAGCAGAGGAAGCATAACCATGCCTGAAAGCAAAGCGACCGTCTTTGAAATTAGAAATGGGGCCGGCTGGATCAGGCTCAATAGACCTGAGAACCGTAACGCCTTATCCGCGATCTTAGTCACAGAACTGTACGATCACATCAAGGCCGCCAATGCAGATGATCAGGTTCGCAGCATCGTTATCACGGGTACTGGCCCCGCGTTCTGTGCAGGTGCCGACCTGAAGAGCCCGCCAGGGGCGACTATCAGCGGTACTCGATCTGTTCCCTATGCAGAGGTGCTCAACAGTATACTGCAAAGCCCAAAACCGGTTATTGCTGCCGTTAATGGCGCCGCTTTTGCCGGTGGCTTAGGGTTAGTCGGCGCGGCTGATATTGTCATCGCCGTAGACGACGTCCAATTCAGCTTCAGCGAAGTAAGGATAGGCGTCATTCCGGCCGTTATTTCCGTTGTCTGCCTGCCCAAATTAGGAACTCACCATGGCATGAAACTGTTCTTAACCGGTGAACGATTCACGGGTAGCCAGGCTGTACAAATGGGATTTGCTCACCGGGCTGTAGCAGCAGCTGAACTGGAGATGGCTGTAGAAGAAGAAGTAGCCATGATTAACATGGGAGGCCCTCATGCCGTACAAGAATGTAAAAAACTGGTTCGACAAGTACCCACACTAACCACAGAAGAAGCCTTCATAAAGACTGCGGAATGGAGCGGGGCCTTGTTCCGCTCTGAAGAGGGTGCCGAAGGCATAGCAGCCTTCCGGGAAAAAAGAAAACCCAATTGGGTCGAGGATTAAAGCTAGCTAGGAGCACACAAATGAGTGAAACGATCAGAATAGGTAATTGCAGTGGCTACTATGGCGACCGTCTCGCGGCAGCTCGTGAAATGGTTGAAGGCGGCCCCATTGATGTACTCACGGGAGACTACCTTGCCGAACTTACCATGAAAATCCTCTATGATCAGCAGCAAAGCCGTGGCAGCCATCTAGGTTACGTGGGCACCTTTTTAAAACAACTGGATGATGTGGTGAGCTTCTGTATAGAAAATGGTATTAAAATTGTCAGTAATGCGGGTGGCCTCAACCCGTCCGGCATGGCCTCAGAAATCGAGAAAATAATTGCGGCAAAAGGACTGCAGGCAAAGGTAGCCTATATTGATGGCGACGATCTCATGCCACACCTGGAGTCACTAAAGGCCGCAGGCGAAGAACTACGTAACATTGATCGCGACATCCCCATGAGCGAGTGTGAAAACGAAGTCGTGACAGCAAACACCTATTTTGGCTGCTGGGCCATAAAAGAAGCTCTGGACCAGGGCGCCGATATCGTGGTCTGCCCTCGAGTGACAGATGCAGCGGTTGTCATCGGACCGGCTGCCTGGAAATTCAACTGGCAAAGAAACGACTATGATGCCCTCGCCGGTGCCCTGGCCGCAGGTCACATCATTGAGTGCGGAGCCCAGTGCACCGGTGGTAACTATTCCTTCATCGAGGAAGTTCCCAGTTTTCGCAATGTCGGCTACCCCATCGCTGAGATTGCTGCTGATGGCAGTTTTGTTATCAGTAAACATAAAAATACCGGCGGTTTAATCTCGGTAGGCACCATAACTGCCCAGTTACTTTACGAAATCTCAACGCCCGCCTATTACAACCCGGACGTGATTGCGCATTTTGACACTTTGAAACTTGAGCAGTTGGCAGATCACCAGGTTAGAGTGAGCGGCTGTCGAGGAAGCAGCCCGCCGAGCACGCACAAGGTCTGTATTAACACAAAGGGTAAGTACAAAAGTGGCATTGAAGTCCTTCTCACCGGACTCAATATTGAAAGGAAAGCCGAACTTTACATCGACCAGATCTTTTACAATCTCGGCGGTCAGGCGCAGTTCGACGAGGTTGAGATTCAACTAATCAGGAGTGATAAGGAAAATCCCGAAACTAACGAAGAAGCGCATGCAGCCTTGAGAATTACCTGCACCTCATCGGACCCTAAAAAAGTTAACCGTCTGTTTAGTGCCAAAATAACCGAATTGAGCCTGGCAACGATTCCAGGTAATACCTCTCGCGGTAACAGTATGGGTGGCGGCAATGAAACAATTGTGTACTGGCCGGCATTGCTCGATAGCCAGAAAGTAACTGAATTTTTACATCTGGACGGGAAAACGACAGAAGTGCTGCCAACCCAACGCCTGGGCCTGGAAGAAAAATACTACCAGGAAGTTCCCGTCGAAATTGCCCCAGCTCCTTCAGGACCGACCGTAAAGGCACCACTGGGCACTTTATTCGGCGCCAGATCCGGGGACAAAGGCGGCTGCGCTAACTGCGGTGTCTGGGCTAAAACCGACGAGGCTTATTCATTCCTGCACAGTTTCCTGACAGTCGACCGGTTTAAGGAATTGTGCCCTGATGTAAGCCAATACCAGGTGCTTCGCTACGAGTTAGCCAACATGCGTTCGCTGAACTTCTACATCAAGGGTATATTAAAAGATGGCGTTTCTTCTAATAATCGCATTGATGGACAGGCCAAGTCTTTTGGCGAATATCTCAGGGCCAAGGTCATTGATATACCGCAAGAACTACTTGGCTCCTGAGCCTATCCGCCCGCCTCAAAACAGACGCTGCTCAGTCAACGTGCCCCGGTCGGCAGGCATCTGCCAGCCAGCCTGCGAACCGTTAATGGCTCAACATAATGGTCAACCTTCCGGAAACCAACGGCCAACCGGTTATCTCGAAAATGATTATTAGGCGTTCTTGATAGTCAGACCGCCATCAACCGGCAAGGTAACGCCAGTCACATACTGCATAGCCGGTAGCACCAGGCTTAATGTGGCATGAGCCACCTCTTCGGGTTCCGCGTAGCGACCTAAAGCAGTCCTTCTCTTAGCAAAAACAACTTTATTCTCTTCGGGAATGCCGGCAGTCATGCCGGTATTAATCGGCCCTGGACAGATACAGTTGACAGTTATTGCTTCCCTGCCAAACTCAACAGCCAGTGAACGAGTCAAACCAAGCACACCGGTTTTAGCTGCGGTATAAGGGCTGCCATAACGAGTAGCGCCTAATCCTTCTGTCGAGGCAATATTAACGATTCGCCCACATTCAGCCGCCCTCAGGTGCGGTAATGCTGCCCGAATCATCATAATCTGGGCTGTTAACAACACGGCGACAACCTTATCCCAGGCTGCACCGTAATCTTCACTATCCACAGCCACCGGGATCGAAATACCCGCATTATTAATCAATATATCAATGCCGCCAAAGTGTTCCGCTATTTCATCCACTACACCTTGAATAGCGCCCCGGTCGGACAAGTCCAATAACCAGCCTCGAGCGTTATAGCCAGCCTCATGCATTTCGCTGACTACGCTATCCAGTTTCTCTGAATCAATATCCAACAAGGCAACGCTAGCACCCTCATCGCCAAACAGATGTGCTGTTGCTCTTCCCATGCCACTGGCAGCGCCAGTGACTATAGCGACCTTACCGTCGATTGACCTGCTTAATCTGCTCAAAGTCATATTCTCTATCCTCGATTGGTTTCTCCCGACAGAGTCTGTCAGAATCTGCTTCCTGACACCACTGGCGATGGATTCGCGCCAGACCCACACCTGGGTTAAACTGGCCATTTAGTAGAGATCAGGTATGACTCAGGCGAAAAGGTTAGCTCGAATAGAAGTCGCCAAGCAGGCAATGAACTTTTCTGCCGCACACTTCACTATTTTCAACAGCACCCAGCGCGAGAATCTGCACGGTCACAACTTCCAGGTAAGTTGCGCCATAACAGCGCCGATTGACGAATCTGGCATTATGTTTGACTACTCGATTATTAAAGCGAGCATACGTCAAATCTGCGAAGAATTAGACGAAAAAACAATTCTGCCGGAAAAATCACCCTACCTCAGTGTTAGCATTGAAGAAGGCTACATGGTCGCCAGGTTCAACGGTGAAAGTATGCCATTTCTAGCCAGAGATGTAATAACTCTGCCCATTGCCAATACCACAGTGGAGGAATTTTCCCAGTATTTCCTGGCCAGACTACTTAACGACAGCGAACTGACTGGTAGAGACATTGAGAAGATGGTGGTCACAGTAGCATCCAGTCCCGGGCAGAGTGGCAGTGCAAACTGGAGCGCGACTTGAATACCCTTATCATCACCGGGGCCAGTAAGGGTATTGGCCTGGCTACGGCACAGACATTCGCCGATGAAGGTTATCGTATCATTAACCTTTCCCGGAATCCGGCAGGTGATGACCGAATTGAAAGCCATAGCGTTGATCTGTTGGCAGCCCACGCCAGCAACACACTGGATAAAATTTTCAAGGACCGGCTGCAAAAAGGACCGCTGATACTGGTTCACAATGCCGCAAGACTGCTCAAGGATAGCGTCAGCAGCAGCACGCCTGAAAGTTTACGGGAAATCCTGGAACTCAATGTCGTGGCACCACAATTACTGAATGCCAAGCTGATACCCTATATGCAGCCAGGATCAGCCATAATCTATATTGGCTCGACGCTATCAGAGAAAGCCGTGGCAGGCTCGTTCAGCTATGTCACCAGCAAGCATGCCATTGTCGGAATGATGCGCGCAACCTGCCAGGACCTGGCTGGTCAACAGATACACACCACCTGCATCTGCCCTGGTTTTACGGATACCGAAATGCTTCGAGAACATGTTGGCCATGAGCAGAATATACTCGCAGAGATAGGGGCTGCGAGCACCTTCGGCAGGCTAATCGAACCCGTCGAAATCGCACAGATGATCCTGTTTGCGGCAAAGTCGCCGGTAATCAATGGGGCTGTCATTCATGGCAATCTAGGCCAAATAGAGCACTGATCACCGAACCCATGATTCGGCCTAATATAAAAACATGAAGAAAAATGAGATCCCATATGAACCCAACTGAAAGCTCAATGGAAACCCTCGCTGTTAGTCCAATGCTCGTTGAACGCCGGGAACGGGTTTTTCTGATGCTTGCTGGTGTATTCCTGTGTGCCATGACCATGCTGAATATCCTCGGTATCACCCGATTCATCCAACTCGGTCCCTGGGCCCTGGCCGTGGGCGTTCTCCCCTATCCCATTACTTTTATCTGTACCGACCTGATCTGCGAACTTTACGGCAGGAAACGGGCGAACTTCCTAGTCACCTTTGGCTTGCTACTCAACATCTTCATCCTGACCTTTATGTGGTTAGGTCAATATCTGCCCAGTGCCACTACCCAGCCTCCCTGGCAACTTATACAACTCGCTGAGAGTGTGACCCTACCCAACGGTGAGGTCATAAATGATTCCGTGGAATTATTCAGCTTGCTGTATGCAACCACGTCCGGCGCAGTCATCGCCTCGATGGTTGCCTACTTTGCGGCCCAATACTGTGATGTCTTTCTCTATCACTTCTGGAAGGGACTCACCAAAGGAAAGCATCTATGGCTGCGCAATAATGGCAGCACCATGATCAGCCAGGGAGTCGACTCATTCATGGTCATTGCTGTCACCTTCGGGGCACAGTTCTTAGCCGGAGCCGTCTCCCTATCCGTAATGATTACCCTTATGACCAGTAATTATCTGTTCAAACTCCTAGTCGCTCTGCTGGATACTATCCCACTTTATATCTGTGTCCATTATCTGCGGCCCTACCTTGAAATTCCCGAGGGTGAGATTGGTTACCACGAAGATTGATTCAGATGCGGTTCTCGATTACTGGCTGGGTTCTGCACGGTATCAGGCTGATGCCGTAACAGCCGCCAAACAGCGATGGTATAAGCATGGCCATCGCCTGGATACTCCTATCAACAACCGGTTTGCAGATCTGCTGAGCCAAGTTTCACAAGACAAATCTATGGAAATTCATCTCCCTGAGGTCTGCGCAGCCAAGGTTATTGTTCTTGATCAGTTTAGCAGGCACATTTTCAGGGGCAGCCCGGCTGCCTGGCAAAACGATAGCCAGGCACAGAACCTGGCATTAGCTGCAGTCAATTCAAATCACCCTCACCAATTGACCCCTTCAGAGCAGCTATTCTTATGGCATCCACTACATCACAGTGAAGACCTGCCTATGCAGAATTTAGCAATCAGTCTTCTTAAAGAACTGTTGCGCAGCGCATCACAGCCATGGCAGCAGGCGCTTGACGGATTTCTACCAGGTTGGCAATCTCACGCTGCCATCATTACTGAATTTGGTCGATTTCCCCACAGAAACAATATCCTGGGTCGCGTCAGCACAAAAAAAGAATTACTGTATCTAAGCAAGAAGACAAGCAATTACGGACAGAACTGATGCAAAAACAGGATGCTTTAGGGCTCAGCTATAGCGCACCCACCAACACACCCATAGCTCGATTTGACGAGATCATGGAAAGCTATCTGCAATTTAAACCCGATACCATGGCGAAACTGAACAGCCTGCTACAGGCAAATGCCGACTGGCCAATGGCGCTGCTATTAAAAGGCTACCTGCTAAAAATGGGCAGTGACCCCAGGTTTGCGCCAGCCATCAAAACCTGCCAGGACAGCTTAGCTACTTTAGCGTTAAATCACCGGGAAGAACGCCACGTTGCCGCCTTTAGTCACTGGCTTAACGATGATATCAATGCTGCCCTGAACCAGTTTGAGCAGATCCTGCAGGCCTACCCGACCGATCTCATTGCCCTAAAAGCCGCCCACAACCTGCACTTCTACCAAGGTGATGCCGCCAGCATGCACGAATCGATTGCCCGTGTTTTACCAGCCTGGCCGGAACAACATAACTGGCGCAGCTTTGTGCTTGGAATGTATAGCTTTGGCCTTGAAGAGTCGGGCCAATACCAGCTCGCTGAAGCCACGGGAAAAGCAGCGATCGCCCTGAATCCCTATGATCTATGGGCTGCGCACGCAGTCACGCACGTCTACCATATGCAGAATCGATGGCTGGAGGGCGTTGACTGGTTGAGCGAGCTTATCCCTGTCTGGACCGAAACTAATAATTTTGTCTATCACCTGCACTGGCATAAAGCGGTCCTGTACCTGCGTAATGGTGATGCCGAGGCTGCTCTAGCCATCTATGATAAAACGCTGACTGAGCCTCTCCAGGATGATCTCTACCTGGATGTCTGTAATGCCGCCAGCTTGTTATGGAGACTGCAAATGCAGGGCCTCGATGTCAAGGATCGATGGCAGTCATTACAAAGCTGGCGACACCGAGCAAACGATGATGAGCTGATTTTCATTACCCTGCACTACCTGATGGCGCCGGCCGTGCTCAAAGATGAGGCAACCATTGCGCGTTCTCTGGATACAATCCGCGCCTGGAGCGAGCGCACCGGACAACAAGCCGCCATATGCAAAGAAGTAGGCCTGACAACCGCAGAAGCCCTTGTCGATATAGGCCAGAACAAGACCGTCAGTGGCGTAGACAAACTAAAACGAGTCAAGGATCGTCTTTACACCATTGGTGGCAGCCACGCCCAGCGACAATTATTCAGCGACCTCATCCACCACTACAGCAGGAATACTTAAATGGACTACCAACAAATTATTTACCAGCTTGATGATCAAATCCTGACCATTACTTTAGACCGGCCCGATAAACTGAATGCCTATACCCTGCAGATGCAGCAGGAAATCCTACATGCTCTGGATAGGGCAGATGCGGACGATAATGTAAGAGCAATCATATTTACCGGGGCCGGCCGTGGCTACTGTGCAGGAGCTGATCTCTCCGCTGGTGGAAACACCTTTAACAATGATGCACCGGGGAGAACCGGTGGTTTGCGTCGCGATGGTGGCGGTATCCTGACGTTACGACTATTTGAATCCCTGAAGCCGATAATTTCAGCGTGCAACGGCCCTGCAGTCGGCGTCGGTGTCACCATGCAATGTGCCATGGACGTTCGCCTTGCATCTGAAGATGCGCGCTACGGTTTCGTTTTTTCGAAAAGAGCGGTAGTACCGGAAGCCTGTTCCAGCTGGTTCCTGCCCAGAATCGTTGGTATACAAACCGCGTTGGAATGGGCTTATTCGGGCAGGATATTTGATGCAGCTGAAGCGCATAGCCGGGGATTCGTGCGCAGCGTCCACAAAGCCAAGGATCTTCTTCCGGCGGCGCGTGATCTTGCCCATGAATTTGCAGAATCAACCTCCCAGGTATCCGTCGCCCTGATTCGACAGATGCTATGGAAGATGCTCGGCGCTGATCATCCCATGGAAGCCCATAAACTGGATTCACGAGGAATCTACTATCGAGGGAAAACTGCTGATGCCATAGAAGGTGTAGAATCATTCCTAGAGAAGCGTCAACCTACCTTTCCGGGAAAGGTCAGTAAAGACATGCCGGAATATTTCCCCTGGTGGCAGGAAAGAAATTTCGAATAGGAAGAACGCGGCAGGTACTTAACGCTAAAAGCCAAACTCAATCAGGTCCAACCTGGGCCAACCTGGGCCAACCTGGGCCAACCTGGGCCAACCTGGGCCAACAGGCGTCCTGAATCTATTGCCGGCCGAGCGCCAGCAAGCGCCTCACTCCAGGCCGCCGGTTTCAGGCGCAGGCCTGGCTTTCTGGTTATAGAGCAATTTCTGTAGCGCGACCAGATCAGATTTACTCAACCCCGAACGATCATTCTGCATTTCACTGCCCACGGCCATACCTTTTTGAACGGCGGGCCGATTGCTCAATTCTTCAAACCAGCGCCTGAAATATTTAAAATCATCAATATCCTGGCCCTGGCCCTGCCAATTGACACACCAGGGGTAACAGATCATATCGGCTATGGTGTAATCATCACCGCAAATATATCTTCGCTGATAAAGCTGATTATTGAGAACACCATAAAAGCGATTCACTTCATCGGTAAAACGAGCCACAGCATAGGACTGGTCTCCTTGCGTAGAACCCAATCTTCTGAAATGACCACACTCACCGGTCTTGGGGCCCTGATTGGCCATTTGCCAGACGAGCCATTGAATAACATTATACTTTCCACGCATGTCCTTTGGCATGTATTGACCGGTCTTCTCGGCAATGTAAAGCATGATCGCACCAGATTCGAATACAGATAGCGGCTCTCCACCCCCTTCTGGCTGGTGATCCACCAGGACAGGCATTCGATTATTTGGATTTTTTTCTAAGAATGACTCTTTAAACTGATCACCGCGGCCGATATTACAGGGTACAACTCGATAATCCAGTCCACACTCCTCAAGTTGGATGGTTACTTTCTTGCCGTTGGGCGTTGGCCAATAATGAAGATCCAGCATCATGTTGCTCCTTGTTCCAGGTCACTTTGGTCGCACTGTAACCGATAGTCTCGAAAGATAGGCCAAGGTGCAAGTGCCCTAAGGCATGAGATCAATCTGCAAGGATCATTCAGACCCAGTGAACTATCTGGAATCAGGTCTCAGGTCCTGCAATAAAACACGACAGACTTTGAACGCGCAGACAGCTACCGCCAACTTAATCTATTTCGCTAAAAAGTAGTGCAATACACTAATAAAGCCAGTGCTGAAACAAAAATATTTGTATTTTTCCTTTTAATACAATGTATTAGGATATTGGCATGAATTGTGGTTACTATTCCTATAGGCGAATATCAATACCATCATTTAAAGAAAACATTAAAGAAAACATTAAAGGAAACACCATGCTGACCTGGATTCTCCATCCCCTGTTACTGGCTACCGTGATCTATTTTCTGGCCGAACAACATTCAAGGATTCATATTAAGAATTTCTGGACCGCAGTTCTCGTGGCAGTGGTATATAGCCTGATCAATCTTTCTTTTGGGCTGGTATTGAAACTGGTCAGTCTGCCGCTGATTCTGCTCTCCGTCGGACTGTTCTTATTAGTCATAAACATATTTCTGCTCTGGATAACTGACAAACTCATTGACAATTTCGAAATTGAAGACAAGGGAACGCTGATACTCGCTGCAGTTGTGATTACCATCACTGACACTTTGCTAACCTGGCTTTTTTAAGGCTTACCATTCAAGGTCAGTAGCGTCGGGCCTCGAAAAAAAGGATTAAGTCCCCAGTTAACCCCATCAGGGCTGTGACTTAACTGCGGGTAACGGTCAAGCATCCTGGCAAAAATGATTTTGGCCTCCAGCCTGGCCAAACCCATACCAAGGCAATGATGAATACCATGACCGAAAGAAATATGACGGACCGGTTTGCGCGAGATATCAAAAAGTTCCGGATCAGCAACTCGTCCTGGATCGCGATTAGCGGCAGCGATGTAAACCAAGACAACCTGATTACGCTTGAACTTGCGTTCAAAGAAAACCATATCCTCAGTTACGAATCGCAGCGTAACCTGTATGGGCGGCTCAAACCTTAACACCTCTTCGATAAAACTATCCATGAGGTCGGGCCTCTGACGCAACAGCTGTAACTGATCGGGGTGACGTAGCAGCGCCAATAAACCATTAGCAAGCAATCGGGTCGTTGTTTCGTGCCCGGCTGTCAGCAGCAGTATACAATTAGAGAGAACTTCCTCTCTATTCAGGCCGAGATGTTGCTCCTCCGCCTGGAGCAGTAATTCGATTAAGTTTGTCTGGCCATGCTGAGCAGGTCGGTTCAGCAGGGGTTCCAAAAAAGACCGCATATCTTCCGCTGCCTGGGCGGCATCATGCATCAATTCAGGTTGATCGATCATCATGGCACCCATAATAGCTTCAGACCATTGCTGGAATCGAACTCGATGTTGTTGTTCAACTCCCATCATCTTAGCAATGACCAGAGCAGGCAGCGGCTGTGCCAAGCTGGAAACAAAATCAAAGGATTTCCCCGGCAGGGCTTCGGCCTGGTCGAGCAGGTTATCGGTCAGATCTGTTATGAATCCGGTCTGTGCCGTTATGAATTTCTTAACCAATCCCTGGGCAACCAATTTCCTCGTCGCTGTATGCTGCGGCGGGTCCAGGTTCAGCAACCCGGGTTTGTCTACCATGGGTACAGGCAGGCCAGCGCAGGCGATTCTGGCTAGATTATAAAAAAACCGGTTATTTCGAGCATCAGTACTGAACCGCTTATCCAGCAGCAGGGCCTGAACTTCGTCATAGCCAAGCACCAGCCAGCCCTGATTTGCATAGGATCGCTGGATATTACCGCGCGATCGCATCTGGATAAAACTGGGATACGGATCCTGCTGATATGCAGCACTGGAACGCAGCGGCGGATTACCTGCACGCCAGCGGTCGTAGCGGCGCAAGGCCCAAAGGCCTCCAGCAAATGCACGCATACCGGGTTTGAGCAGGCGGCTCATCGAAACCCCAGGGCTTGCCTAGACCAATCCTAGTGCTTTTCGTGTAACACGACTGGTAATTCAGAATAGCCTTTTACAAAATTCGAGTTTACGTGAACAGGCTCGCCAACCACTTCGATGCGCTCGAATCGAGCCATGATTTCCTCCCAGAGAACGCGCAATTGCATTTCTGCGAGACGATTGCCCATACAGCGATGTATGCCAAAGCCAAAGGACAACTGCTGCCTGGCTCGAGGGCGATCAATCCAGAAACGATCAGCATCTTCAATTTCACTGCTATCCCGATTGCCTGAAACGTACCACATCAGTACCTTGTCGCCAGCTGAAATCTGTTTCCCGCCTAACACGGTATCTTCTGTTGCAGTTCTTCGCATATAGGCAAGCGGAGTCTGAAACCGAATGATCTCAGGGACCATATTCGGAATCAGGCCCGGGTTATCGCGGAGTTTCTGGTACTCATCGGGAAATTCATTTAGAAAGCGAACACCGCCAGTGATGGAGTTCCGGGTGGTATCATTGCCGCCAACAATTAACAGAATGAGGTTCCCCAGATACTCCATGGGCCCCATATTCTTGGTTGACTCTCCATGCGCCAGCATGGATACCAAATCACCCGCAGGTGGTTGATTTACGCGTTGATTCCATAGTTCGGTAAAGTAGGCTAAACACTCGCCGAGCTCTTCACGCCGCTGCTCTTCACTTTCAACGACTCCGGAATTTTCGTCTGCCGTAGCAACATCACTCCAACGAGTCAGTTTACGCCGGTCTTCAAACGGAAAGTCAAACAAGGTTGCTAGCATTTGTGTCGTTAATTCTATGGAGACCAGGTCAACCCAATTGAAGGTTTCACCCCTGGGTAGACTGTCCAGAATATTCTGAACTCGAGTTCTTATAATGCCTTCCATGGTTGCAAGATTTCTAGGGGCAACCACCCCATTGACTTCACGTCTTTGCTGATCATGCTGCGGTGGATCCATGGCAATAAACATGGGTAATGGAAAGTCTTCATCCTGGTCATCGGCGACGATTGAACCTGCACTGGAAAAAACCTGGGGATTGGTATCCACAGCCATAATGTCCCTATAGCGAGTCACATGCCAGATCCGTCCCAATTCCTCTCCGTTATTGCCAATTTCTGTCACCTTCTGGAAGTAAACAGGGTCTTCCCGGCGCAACCTTTCAAACAATTTCAAGTGGTAATCACCATGGAATAGGGTCGGTTGCATCAGGTCAATGTCATTAATTTCCATACCCATCGGGTCCGCGCGTAAATCTGATTGTAAAGCTTCGCTCACTGGCACTTCTCCACTTATCCTGCAAAAAGAAACTCAGTTTACTGCAAGTCGTGGGCGTAGGCGAATCCATTAACACCTTGCGCGACCCATATTGAACTAGAGCGCTGAATCAACCACTTTGTCAAACGCGCGGGATCACCGGTATAGCCAATAGCTACCCGTCGACAAATACGCTACTCTTCTTTTTCGCTTTCAGGACCAAAAGGCAAAATACCATCATGACCTACCGCACATTAGATTTCGCCATTGAGGACAATATCGCCACCATAACCTTGAACCGTCCCGGGGCAGCCAATGCCATGAACCCACTGATGGGCAAGGAACTCAGTTTAAGTGCGATAGCCTGCCAGGAAAATACTGCTGTTCGTGCTGTCATTATCAAGGCCAACGGGAAAATGTTCTGTGCTGGTGGTGATCTGTCCGAATTTGCAGCAGCTGGAGAGGCTATTGGTGCTTTAATGCGAGAAATGGCAGGAGACCTGCATCTGGCTATCAGCCGCCTGACCCGTCTTAATGCGCCGGTCATTGCTGCGGTACAAGGCACAGCAGCGGGTGCTGGGTTCAGTCTTGCTGTCGCAGCAGATATTACCATCGCAGCCGATCATGCTAAATTCACCATGGCATACACTAACGCAGGACTTTCTCCTGATGGCAGTTCAACCTATTTTCTGCCGAGGCGAATTGGCGATAGAAAAGCCCGTGAGCTCATGCTGACTAACCGGGTACTGAGTGCCGAAGAAGCAGTTAGCTGGGGCATCATCAATCAAGCGGTGCCGGCTGACCAATTAGATTCCACCGTAGATGCCCTGGCTAAGCAGCTGGCAAATGGCCCTACGCTGGCATTTGGCTCAGTCAAAACCCTGCTGAACCAGAGTTTTGACAATGGCCTTGAAACCCAAATGGAACTAGAGACTCGCGAAATTGCCCGATTATCCACTACTGCAGACGGCCAGGAGGGCATCCAGGCCTTCCTGGCAAAAAGAAAGCCTGAATTTACGGGTAAAAACTAGCCGCGATTGATTGCGGCAAAGCGGTGACCGAAGTAAATCAATCACTATTCTCCTTGCTTGCATATGCCTGCTTCAACATGCTAATCGGTGGTTCTCCATCAACCACTCCCAGGGTGGAGCCATAGACCCAGTATCCGAGCAGGCGCTGCATAATAGTGCCTGATTTCAATACTCGTTCCGGCGTCAGCGACAAGTACACATTGTCTTGCTGGCGCAGCCACTGCCTGGCATAAATATTGTTGATGCATCGGCGTCTGGCACCTTCTGCTACCGAACCACCCGCACCGTGCCAGAGCGCGCCGTCATAGATTAAAACGGATCCCGCTGACATCTGCGCTATCATCGGCTTTTCACTCGGACGAGTTTCTGTTGGGTTCAGGTGTGAGCCCGGTATATATCGGGTCGCGCCATTGTCTTCATGAAAATCATCAAATGCCCAGATGGCATTCACCTCCAATGGCGGTCTTGGCCAAGGTAACCGGTAATGCCCTGTATCTCGGTGCAAGGGCTGTGCCTTCTGGCCTTGATATAAGGTCATCCCCATGGATGCCGACAACTGAGGCGTTTCATCGAAATAGCCTTCGATAATTGCCAATACCGTCCGGTTCATTATCAATTCGTCGAAAACCTCGGTCTTACAGACAACGCCATAGGCTCTGTGTGTTTGATACCCCTCAAATTCAACCCGCCCCTTCGGAGTCTGATCATTTATCCTATTCAGGGCATCTCGCATAGATTCCAATACCGCGCCATCAATCTGATTGGGTAAGATCACAAAGCCCTGCTCGGATAGTTGCTCTATTTCATTTTCTAGGGCTTGTCGCTCTGCAGCTGAGGTAATAAATTTCTGTGCTAATCTGACCGCTTCAGCACTGAAAGGGTCCGTATACCGAATATCTCTGGTACCACTATCTGACTTCGAATCACGCATGCATTACCGCTCCAGAATAGCCAAATCTGAGAAGGCTGAACTCATCACAGGCCTTTCAAAGGCGCTGTAGTAGACCTGCTATACACACTCGATTATAAAAGCCTGTAACAGCGCCTGTCAGCGCCAATATTTTGAACCAGATCACGCCATGGCTTTCATAAAAGTTCCCAGATCAAAATAATCCCTCCATACTTTAATCTTGCCCCCTTCCATCTCAAAAACGCCAAAACAGGGTAAATCGACATTGCCTCGCTGCGTTTTCGTTCGATCCAGCCTTTCACAGAAAACCGTCTCGCCCTGTTCGGTAATGTTGATTATATCCCAATCTGTCTCGGTCCAGTTGGAGAGAAACTGTTCGATAAATTTTTCAACATTTTCCTTACCGGTAACCGGCTGACTTGGCATGTTGTGATAACTGCCATCATCGCAAAAATACCCAGCAAGTCGAGCCGCATCCAAACTGCTCCATGCAGCGACAAATTCTTCCACAATCCGAATATTATCTGACATGATTGACTTCCCCACAGAATTTCCACTACTAAAACACTGCCGAACCCCGGACGCAACAGCTAAAGCCAATCAAAAACTGCTGCCAACCTGAGCTGCGACTTGGGGCGCCTACCGATCTGCGTGAAAAATCGGTGGCCGTTTCTCCATGAAAGCTGTTATTGCCTCTTGTGCTTCATTGGAATTACCACTTTCTACTAAATGGCGGGCTTCCAGCACCAGGCTTTCCCTAAGGCCCTGGTCAAGGCCCTGGTTGAGATTAACCTTCATCCGGCTTAACGCGCCACTGGGTCCGTTAGCAATTTCACTGGCATAAGCTTGTGCGTCTTCACGAAAGGTTTCATCATCAAAGACCCTGTTGACAAGGCCCAACTGAACCGCCTGCTCGGAACTTACTCTCTGGCCGGTGTAATACAGCTCCTTAGCTCTGGCCAATCCGATAAGCCTCGGTAAAAGCCAACTTCCTCCATAATCACCGGAGAGACCAATATTACGAAATGCAGTGGTGACAAAAGCACGTTTTGCCGCAACCCTCAAATCGCAGGCAAGGGCTATCGACAACCCGGCACCAGCAGCGGCTCCGGGCAGAGCCGCAACCGTGATTTTGTCTAACTCATAAAGACGCAGGGTCAGTGTTTCCTGTTTTAACGTCAATTCGGCAATGCGTTCCTGAGTGGACCTGGGCTGACCAGAGCTTGCCCCCATACCACTGACGTCACCACCTGAACAAAAGGCATCGCCGCTGCCGGTGATCATAACGCAACCTACCCGGTCATCTTGTTCAACCAGCAAAAGCGCGTTCCGTAAAGCTGGCGTGAGAATATCACCCAGCGCATTTTTCTTATGAGGCTTATTTAAAGTAATGACCGCTACTCGGTCATCGATGTGACAAAGCAACTCATCTGTACCTGTATCGATAGTTATCATGCTAGTACTCCTCTGTGTGCCAGTCTCAGGGGTATCAACCGGCCAGTTCCGCTGCAACCACTGCTGATAAACTAAACATTTCTGCTGAATAAATAAACCGCTCACCAGCAAATTAAGATGCAGACCCGCCTGATAGGAGACTATAGGTAATGACATGTTCCCTGGTAAAAAAATTGTCATGGTATAAAGAGCGTTCGCTGACCGCATCAAGACAACCCATCAGCAGTGTCAAAACATTTACAGCCGGGATCAACAAGACCGCTTCTGCTACCAGCATTATCGGCAGGCCGCTGATCTATGATTTGCCAATAATCCGTGTCATGGTTAAAGCGGTGAGTAAAAACCTCAAAATCGGGTCAGAATGGCCAATTAAGCAATGCCAGCAGACCCGATAAATCACCCAATTTTCAGGAGTAACTGACATGCAGATAGAGTTCCACTTCGACTTTGGCAGCCCAAATGCCTATTTAAGTCATCTCGTCATACCGCAACTAGAACAGCGAACGGGTGTATCAATAAAGTATCTACCCATTCTGCTGGGGGGCGTTTTTAAGGCAACCAATAATGTTTCCCCTGCCGTTTCAATGCAGGGAATTAAAAACAAAGGGGAGTATGCCCAGATAGAAACCCAGCGCTTTGTTAGCAGACACAACATCACTGCCTACAATCGAAATCCTTTCTTCCCCGTCAATACCCTGCAGACCATGCGTGGCGCAGTCTACGCTGATCAAAATGGATTTCTGGAGACTTACGTCAATGCGGTCTATCACCACATGTGGAGCGATCCCAAGAAAATGGATGACCCAGAGGTGATGGCGCTTGCCCTGACCTCTTCAGGACTTCCCACAGAGGATATTCTGGCAGGCATTCAAGACCCTGATATAAAAAAAGGACTCATCACCAATACTGAACGCTCTGTTGCCATGGGGACATTTGGTTCGCCTACTTTTTTCGTGGATAGCGAGATCTTCTTCGGCAAGGATAAACTCGATGAGTTCGAATCCCTCATCAAATCAAGACTCTAAACAGACCAGACAGATAGCGTTTATAAAAAGTAGCGTTTATAAAAGACAGCGTTTATAAATTTGCTCGAACATGCGCCCTACCAGTTTAACCTGCGAATTGCAGCCTCCCGCTGATCATGTACCTTCAGTAGGCTGGCTATCCACCTCTGTAGGTAAAACCAAATCAAGCTTTTATTGAGGTAGATTTAGCATCTGATTCAGGATACATTCAAAGCAACCTAAACTGATCAGACAGAGGTAGCTACCGATGGCAGAATACGATGTCATTATTCGCAACGGCACCCTATACGATGGTAGCGGGAGCCCTCCAAAATACGTTGATATCGCCATTAAAGACGGCATTATCTGTAAGCTGAAGGCCCATATTTCAGACGACGCTGAACAGTTTATAGAAGCCAACGGTAAAATCATCACGCCCGGCTTCATTGACGTACACACCCATTATGACGGCCAGGCAACCTGGGATTCTCACTTGAATCCATCAGCCAACCTCGGTACAACTACGGTCGTTATGGGTAACTGCGGCGTTGGCTTTGCTCCCTGTAAACCGGAAGATCACGAAACGCTCATTGAATTAATGGAAGGTGTAGAAGAAATTCCAGGTTCAGCCATGGACGAAGGCCTTCCCTGGACATGGGAAAGTTTTCCGGAATTCCTCGATACCCTGGCTGACCGAGAAAGAGACATTGATATTGCTGTTCTTTACCCACATGGCCCGCTACGCGTTTTTGTCATGGGTGAACGCGCCGTCAACAGGGAAGCCGCAACGCCGGATGATATTGCCAGCATGCAGGCGCTGCTCAGCGAAGGTGTCACCGCCGGGGCAGTCGGTTTTTCCACATCCAGAACACTGGTCCACCGTAGCAAAAACGGCGAACTGATCCCAACGTACAAAGCAGCTACCCATGAATTAAAAGCCCTGGGCAAGGTGCTTTCAGGTGACAAAGGTCATGTCTTTCAACTGATCTCAGACTGGGAGGATCCACAGGACGAATTCAGTATCCTTGAAGACACCTGCCAGGCAACAGGAGCAAAAGGAACCTTTACGCTTCTGCAGTTAGATAGCCAGCCTGATCTGTGGAAACAACAATTACAACTCATTGAACAGGCCCAGGATCGTGGCCTGGATATTCGCGGCCAGGTTTTATCGCGACCAGTGGGCATGATGATGGGGCTACCCTCTTCCATGAACCCATTTTATCGCAGGCCTACTTATTTGAATCTTGAAGACTTGCCCTGGGAAGAACGGCTGGAGCATCTCAAAGACCCGGAAACAAAGAAAAAAATTCTTCAGGAAGAAAATATTAGTCCTCACATATTTGTCAGGATTTTCAATAAACTTCACGACAAAATGTATCCGCTTGAAGACCCCATTGAGTACCTCCCCAAAGCAGAGAAATCAGTCGCCGCCCAGGCAGCAGCAGTAGGTCAGCAACCCGAATCCTGGCTCTACGACTATTTTCTCGGTAACAATGGCAATAATCTCATCTATATCCCTGCGGCCAACTACTCCGATCAAATTCCGGAATTACTGGGGCATCCCTACACCGTTGCCGCGCTCGGAGATGGTGGCGCCCATGTCGGTTCCATCTGTGATACCAGCGCTAATCTCTATGTACTGACAAAATGGGTTAAGGAAATCGGTGCTTTTAATCTCAGCCAGGGTATTCATATGCTGACCCAGCAACCAGCAGAACTTTATTCCTTGAAAGACAGGGGATTAATAGCAGAAGGAATGAAGGCCGATATTAATGTTATCGATATAGATGCTCTGGCACTGAAGACGCCACACATCGTTAACGACCTGCCTGCAGGCGGCAAACGATTTCTTCAACATGCCTTGGGACTGGAGACCACGCTCGTGTCCGGTACCGTGACCTATCGTCATGGCTCGGCTACTGGTGCACTGCCCGGCAAATTAATCCGAGGCCATCAAGCTGACCCAAGAGTAAACCAGGCCGACTGAGCTCACTCTGCGGACAACCGGCTAAAAGCGTTTTATCAGTTCCTGCCCCATAGCAGAAGGCGCCTGCACTCGGGTTATTGACCAGGGCTTTAAAGGCTTAACATCCTGTAAATTATTTCTTAAATTCAATAACTGCTATAAATAAATGAATGAATGAATGGATGGGTAAATGGATAAATAAGCCTGCTTCAACTAACCATTATGCTTCATCATCCATCATTTATTGATGGGAGTATTGACGGGAGATTCACTTCCCACAACCTCAGCAACCGTCCACTCCGGTTCACAGTTGGTATAGTTTTTAATGTCATCACGTAGTGGTAAAACGTGCTCACTTCTACGAAAGGCATTGAAACGATCGACCTCAGCCTCTGACTCAACGACTAATACAAACACTCCTGGTGCACGTAATTCATGCTCACGCATCATCACTCGCGTGTCGAATTCAGCATACATCTGCAAATAGTTGACGTGACCCGCAAGTAACCTCTGCGCCAGGGGGATATGATAAGCCACATAATATGCCTTATCAAAATGCATATCGTTTTTGGGAAGATAGGTCGCTCGAATGACAAACATCTATTGTTCCTAGTTAAATAACTATTATTTCTGTGAAAAAAGTCACTCCAGCAGCGTTCATCTATCCCTGCGTTATCCATCTTGAAACCACCTAATTATAGGGTCGTCTTGGCTACTATACTCTAATATTTATACGAAAGTGTATACGAAGGTCAGTCCCTAAAATATTTAAGCCATTGATTTTATTAAATATAATAAAGCAGGGTTGGCCGCCCAGGATCACGACATTGCAACCTGCAAGGTTGCTGTGTATCGATGTTAGTCCAAGGCGCGAATCCTAGGAATTTAGAGGTTGGCCCGCCCGGAGAGATTCGAACTCCCGACACCCAGGTTCGAAGCCTGGTGCTCTATCCAGCTGAGCTACGGGCGGTCCTTTAACAAAACAATAATGCTAAAACAGAACCGTCACTATAGTTTGAAAAGGATGTGCAGTATAGGCAATACCATCGCCAGGTTCCAGCTTCCTGAAAATCATTTATACTGTTCATATGTACAGTATTCGTATCAGAACCAACCAACGTACCGATGTCTTACAACAGGGCGACAAAGCCAATGTCGGTGCACTTATGCGAGACGGCTCTATTCGATACTTTTACTGGGGTGGCTTTTCTCTGGATATGCAGCGCAAAGTTAAATTAACAGTAGAAGCCTTCACCAGCGAACGCAATTGGGATCCAAGGAACCCGAATTCACAACTACCCCACTGGGTAGAATTGAACGAAGATGAATACCTGCTGGGTAGTTATGATGGCACGCTGGTTTACACGGTGCTGCCCTTTACCATATTAAAGGGGCGCAAACCCCAATCATGATACCTTGACCCTGACGTCCGGTAACAACTTAGGACCAGGATTCAAGATCAACAATCCGGGCTATGCCATTGCATCCAAATCAACAGGCCGACTCCTTGAACCCGGCGGGGTTCCCCCCAGGTATTTACGGTAGCCCACTTCAAGTGCCTCTCCAGGGCGGGTTACGATATACCGGCAGCGTTCTTTACCCGTCGCTGACAAGGTCTCATAGACTTCATAGGGCAGACAGATCGGCATAGGTTCTCTGAACCAGGGCGCGAAGTACTCCACATTGGGAATAGCTCGCACCTCCTCAGACAGGTTTGGCGTACCGCCATGCCATGCCCTGACATCTCGAATCAGTACACTCCCTGCTGGGGCCGGGCACACCGTACTCAATTTCATCCAGGCCGGCTCTTGTTCCAATGAGGGCATAGGCTGCTGACTGTGCTGGGTCCCTGGAATTTGTCGGGTAGGCCCATTCAAGCGGGTAAAATCCGTTACCAGAAAATTGCAGCAGATATAAGGGCAAGGCAGATCTCTATAATTCATCCTGCCTTCCGGATCAGAAAATGCGCCAAAGGTAAATTCCCTGCCCTGCCCTGTACTGACAACCCTGCGGTCACTCATATCTGAATGCAGCGGCTGATAATCGACCGCGCCCGGCAGGCAGAAATCCCCACCACCACTCCTGACTATGAAATCCGCTGAATCGAAAATAGCCGATACAATCTCGGTGACAACCGGTATATCCACCAGCATCGCCCATTCAGGATGATGTAGTTGCGCACCCGTTCTTGACGCGCCGCCAAACGAGTACCTGTGTGAGCCTCGGTTACCCACTCGCTCACCATCTAACGCCAGCATTTCATTGACGACTCGACTACAACCTGAGCGCAGGAAATTCAATTGCGCGGTCGACAACGCATCTCGTACACAGACAAAACCATCCCGATAAAATAACCTGACTGCTTTTTCCTTTTGGTCCGCATCACACACCTCCAATCCCTGGATACCAGAATCATCCAGCAGCTGGGTTCTGAGCGACCGAAGGGTTGTGCTGTTTCTTGGTACACCCACCCAGCCAAGTTGGCTCTGGTTATGCTCGACCATCTAATACTCCCCTTTCCTATCACAGCAGCTAATGCATCTCTATGGATACAGCTGAGCTCTATCCGCTGTCTGCACTGTCTGCATCGTTATCAGGCAGCATAAACAATTTGACAGAAGACGACATCAGCGAATTACTCACAGTTATTATCAATCGGGTATAGAAATTGACACTGTGGCCCTCTAATATCAGTGCCATGGATAAAAATACAAAAGTCAGTGCCAGTCGCCTCAGCCTGGTTTTCTATGGCATAGGAAATATCTCCCCTGCGATCAAGGGTAACTTTCTTGGGGCACCTATTTTTTTCTATTACAACAACGTCCTCGGTCTGGAAGCCTGGCTGGTCAGCCTGGCCCTGGCTATCGCGTTAGTCATTGATGGTATAACCGACCCCCTGATCGGCTACCTGTCAGACTACACTGATACTAATTGGGGGCGACGGCACCCCTATATCTACGCCAGCATTATCCCTGGGGCACTATTTTATTTCCTGCTAATCACCCTCGATCTCAGCAATACGCAACTGGGCCTGTTCATCCAACTACTCATGATGATTACGCTGTTAAGGATCGCCTGGACACTGTACCAGGTGCCCCGGGAGGCCCTTGGCGCAGAAATATCCAAGGACTACAACCAGCGAACCCAATTGCACGGCCTCAGCAGTTTCTTTGGCTGGATTGGCGGTGCAGGAATTGCATACCTGACACTGGTTCTGCTGGGAGACTCTTACAGCAATATCGACGGCTACCATGAACTGGCCATCTGGGGCTCCCTGTTAATCCTCTTCTCCGGCCTTATCTTTGCTATTGGCACATCCAGAGATATCCCCAACCTCGAACCACCTTCTCAATCCAAACCACAAAGCATCAAGAATATCATCGATGAAATCAAAAACACCCTCAACCACAAGTCATGGTTAATGCTGTTTTTCTCCGGTATTGTATTTAGCATATATATCGGTTTAACCAGTGGTCTGGGTTTTTATTTCAATAGCTTCTTCTGGGACTGGAAGCCGTCTGATGTTAAAGAGTTTATCATTATTGATCTATTTGCGGCCCTGATCATCAGTGCCTTCGCAGGCCGGCTAGCGCAACGTTTCGACAAAAAGCGCCTGGCAGTGAACCTGTTCGTCATTGCCATCGCCATTGGTCCTCTGCTGCTCATATTAAGACTCGCTGACCTTTGGTGGGGAATCTCCATTCTCCCGCCCAATGGTGAAAAATTCGGCACACTCTGGTGGGTTATGCTGACACACTCGTTTATCCAGGCCAGTGTCGGTGTACTCGCATGGATACTGGTCGGATCCATGACCGCCGATATCGTAGAAGATAGCCAGCGTCAGACCGGTAAACGCTCGGAAGGTTTATTTTTCGCAGGTCCACATCTAGCTCAAAAAGCTGTCTCTGGTATCGGTCTGATGATAAAGGGCCTTATGTTAACCGCCGTGGGCTTCGCAGCTACCAGTCGTATTGAAGATAAAATAGCTGCTATGGAAGACCTTGCGGGCATCATTGTCGTGCTGGCAATTATAATGCCGTCAATTTCGCTGTATCTGTTATCACAGTACGAACTGACCCGGTCCAGCCATCAGACCAACCTAACCGATCTGGGCTATACATCCAGTGTTGACAACAACATTAATCAAACACCTTAAGCGTGCATCTTATTGCCCACTCGCCGGTGCCTTCTTTGTGCGCCCCAATTCAATATACACTTTCCTGCAAATCTGGCTACGGGCATAAGCGCTTTATCTGCCGCCCGCCAGGCACGCAATATTAAACACGCGGAAATCACCTCCCGAAAAACACCGAACCTCGTCTTGGTAAGTGCCGGTTCAAACAGGATGGGTGCTAATCCTTTCTGAATAAAACTAACCTGGGCCGTAGATAATCGAGATTTCCTGCGCGACTTATACGACTCTATTCTATCGTTATAATAATTTAGTATTACTATTTTGATACAATGTAAGTATTGTTTTGATAGATTTTTAAAATGTTAAGTTGTTAATCCTATCGATATCAGTGAATCAGTATTCCCAATGAACACCGCTGTCAACATACGGCATCCTGATAGTGACCTGCCTGACTGCCAATATACCCCAATGAAAATGAAACAACTGGCCCTGATTACCAACCTAGCATCACAACTGTACTTCAGGCAGACCACCAGCAGAACCAGCCTACGATCTTTTTTTATCAAGGAAATCATCATAGAGAATTTTTTTCAGCATAATATTCCCTGTCATAGCCAATGGGTTATTGACCAGGCTGGTGAAGACCCCAACTTCGTGAAACGAAACATCAACCGATCTATAAAGGCCAATCGGTACCGCCTCATCGATGATCAGCTATACCCCACTCAGCCGCTGATAAAGCACTTGAAGTCAATTTACCGAGATTCGCAAATCCCATTCACAGAAACAAGCAACGGATATGGAATCAAATTAACCCCGTTTAGGATACACGAGTTCGTAACTGCCTACTGCGCCATCTCTATGGCCGAGAAAAACCAGGCGACCCTTTTACAGCAAGCCGTCGAATTGGCTCTGTGGGAGGCATTCTTTCTTTTTAAGAAAAAAACTTTGATCACAGGCCAGATTGCACAACGATTGCAGGTCAGCAAATCAACGCTCAGCACAGCTCTGGGACCACTGATCGAACAACAATTACTGACCACCAGATCCGATAGCTGTGATAACCGAATCACCCACTGGCGATTGAATCCTAAAGACAACTCTATAAAAGAGAAGTACGCCACCATAAAAAGGTTTTTTGTTGAATAACTATTAAATTCAAAAGCTATTAGATTGAAAAACTATTACGTCGAAAAGCTATTAAATCGAAAAACTATTAAATAACAAACTGCACTCTAGCCTCCAGAGCCGAACAATCGACCGCGCCATCTTCGGTTACAGTCCCAATGCGCTCAACCCTTGCACGCCCCTTATAGCAGGATTCTTATAGCCTCTCCTTATCGCACCCTCCTTATAGGGCCCCTTATAGAAAACCGATGCAATGTAAGGCGGTTAGAGCGCCTATCAACAAGTACGCTCAATCAGCCAGGTTAAATAATTTGTTGTCCTATTTAGACCCTATCAATCTCATCAATCATATAGACAAATAACCCTGGATTAGTTAGCGTGGTCGCTCCATAAAGCTCTCTCAAAAGGACGCTTCTATGAAAGTGTTATTGATGATATTGGTTGTTTTCCTGAGCAGTTCGGTCTTTGCTGAAGTTCAGTACCTGACCAGCGAAAATACCCTGAAGGCAGGGTTGCCTTTTTCAGATGCTGTCAAAGCCGGCAACTTCATCTTCCTGTCAGGCCAGGTAGGTACAGACCCGAGTTCCGACAAATTGGTAACTGGGGGGATTGAAGCAGAAACCCATCAGATCTTCCGTAATATTCAAGCAATACTGTCTGCGCAGGGTGCATCACTCAAAAACATCATCAAGTGTACCGTGATGATTGATGACATCAGCCAATGGCCTGCTTTTAATCAGGTCTATGTGTCCTACTTCCCCGGCGATAAACCTGCCCGGAGCGCTTTTGGCGCCGATGGACTTGCACTCGGTGCAAGTCTTGAATTAGAGTGCTGGGCGTATCAGGAATAACACATTAGAAGAAACCACCTGACTGGTGAAACATCGGTAGTCTGGCTCCGTAAAAGTCAGTAACAAATGCTAACAACAACCTCACAATGCTAGGAACGCGAAGCAAGCCTCTGCGACAATATCTATGAACAGAACCTTCTTTTATCAATTATTATTAACCCTAATCAGCACAAGCTCACTGTGGATCCTACCCGCCCTGTCGACCGCAGAACCCATCAAAGCACCCCACGCAACTGCCCAGCTACTAACCATTCAGCCGTTGCTCGATGGAAAAATTCAAGGGGATCCAGCCTGGGCAAAAACTGTACCCATCAGGGACTTCTGGCAAACCCGACCAGAACTGGGGGAGCCCGCTAGCCAAAAAACCGAAGTCTATCTCGGATATAGTGAAAATATGTTGTATATCGGCGTTATCTGTCACGACTCAGACCCCGATCAAATCATTGTCTCAGATAGCAGACGAGACGCTGACCTGAGCGAGACCGATAGCTTCACTGTAATAATCGACAGTTTCCTGGACCGACAGAATGGTTTTGTGTTCGGGACTAATCCCGCTGGCATCGAATATGATGGCCAGATCACCAAGGAAGGTAGTGGTAATTTTGGATCCGGGGCCGGCGGTTTTAACTTGAACTGGGATACCAACTGGCGGGTGAAAACCCAATTGGGAGACCACGGCTGGAGCCTGGAAATGGCCATCCCTTTCACCTCGTTGCGTTATGGCAAGCAAGCCGTCCAAAAATGGGGGTTTAATTTTCAACGAAACATCCGCCGTATAAACGAGACTTCCTACTGGTCAGCGTTAGGCCGGCAATACAATCTGTATCGCGTATCCGCAGCCGGGACCATTGGTAATATCAAAGTTCCGGTGCAGCGCAATCTGAAGGTCACACCCTATGGCCTGGCGCAATCAATCGATGGCAACAACATTGCTGCTGATAGTACTAACGAATATGGCATGGACGTCAAGTACTCGGTCACACCCAGCCTGACGCTAGACTTGACCTATAACACGGACTTCGCACAAGTCGAAAACGACGAGTTCCAGATCAATCTGGATCGTTTTAGCTTATTCCTGCCTGAACAAAGGCCTTTCTTTCTGGAAAACGCCGGCCAATTTGCTGTGGGTGCGCCCAGAGAGATTGAACTCTTCTTCAGCCGCAGAATTGGTATCAGTGCAAATGGCCAGCGAATACCCATAAAAGGCGGTGCCCGATTATCCGGTAAAGTTGGCAATTCAACCAATGTCGGCTTCCTGCACATGAGCGCGGAAGCATTGTCTGACTCGGCCTCTCAGAACGATTTTACCGTCGCAAGAATAAACCGCGAATTTCGTAATCGATCCTCCCTGGGATTGTTACTGGTTAATCGAAGCGGCGACGGTAGTCTCAATGATAATCCCCAGAATGATTACAACAGGACTTATGCCATAGACGGCAGACTGGGCATTGGTAAGGATGGCAGTCTGTCGGGATTTTTCGCTAAAACCCAATCTCCACATTTGAACGGTGACGATACTGCCTTTCTGTTCAGAACCGATTACAACTCGCAAAAATGGTCGTACCGAGGCGGGATCAGTAATGTCGGTGGTAATTTCAATCCCGAAGTCGGTTTTATTAAACGCAGTGGCTACGACAAAGCTGACTTCTTTCTACTACGTCGAATACGATCAGACTCGTGGAAAAAGCTCTATGAGTTACGTCCGCACATTGCCTATGCCGGCTACTGGGGTGAGGATGATTTCTATGAGACAGGTTTCTGGCACATCGACCAGCACTGGGAATGGAAAAACAGCTATGAAATCCATACCGGTGTCAATCTGATCCACGAGGGGGTAAGAAAAGCGTTTAACCTTACCAGCGGCAGGCGCATTGAACCTGGCGAGTATGATGAAGAAGAGCTGAATCTGGTACTCAAAACTGATCAGGGAGCACCACTTAGTCTATTCCTGCGAACCAAAAAAGGCGGTTTATTTGGCGGTGAACGAGTTCAGTTAAATCCGAGCATACGCTATCGCATTGGTGAGACCTTCAACGCAAGCTTAAGCTGGTCGTATAACCGAATTGATCTCGGTGATGGCGACACACCGTTTACCATTAACGTTGGTTCACTCAGAATGACCTATTCCTTCACCCCAAAAATCTCTGTCCAAACCCTGCTGCAATACAATGATTCTACGGACATACTTGCAACTAATTTTCGCTTTGCCTGGTTGACTTCGGCTGATGCGGGGTTTTACCTGGTTTACAACGAAACCCGAGATGACGACATCGGTCAGTTCCTCGAAACTCGCAAAGAATGGACCCTGAAATACTCCAAGACCTTTGACCTTATGAATTGATCGAATCAATCGAATCAATCGATATAGCATCGCAATAGCGACATTGATTGCTTAACGCAGGCAAAATCCTTAGGCTGTTTTTAATCCCGATAGAATTCTCTGGAGAGCCTTATGACCTTAATACTGTCCCATGCTGGAGGACTCAGGCCATCCCAGGCCCTGGGAAATATTGCCATCGAGATTATCACGTAATGCAGGACTATTTCGATATGCCAGAAGCGGCTAAGGCTAGCGTTGATGGCCAAGGTTGATTACACGCCCCGAGATCCGTGCTCCGTGGATGAGTACATGGGTGAAATTGTCTCGGCCTTTAGCGATGCAACGCCAGGTCATTACTTTGATAAAGAAGTCCTATTTAGCTATCCAGGGGAGCCTCTATCGCCGTAAAAACACCAACCCTCTGGTGTGAGGCAAGTCAATTTCCTTTGGCTGGGTCAGGCAAAATCCAGAGATTCGCGCTTCGCCAACAGTGGCTGGTCGAAAAATTCAAGGCTCACTCTTAAACAAGTGGCCAATTGCGGGAGCATCCAAAATGAACCCTATCACACCTATTAAAATAACCTGGCAACGGCAAATTAAATCATCGATTGCAGGGCCACATTTCGCAATCAGCCCAGCAACCATCTAAATCGGAGATATCCATTGCAAATTGACTCAACAGCTTACAGAGAAAAAGTCTACGCAGGGGTCCTAGGCAAGGTCATCGGTGTCTACCTGGGAAGACCTTTTGAAGGCTGGCACTACGATCAGATTCAACAGCGTTTGGGTGATATTAACTATTATGTTCATGACCAGCTCAATGTACCACTTATAGTGACCGATGATGATATCTCTGGCACCTTTACTTTCCTCAGATCAATCGCCGATCACCACTACACGCCATCCATTTCTGCGCGGCAAATTGGTGAGAGCTGGTTAAACTATCTAATAGAGGAAAAAACAATTCTCTGGTGGGGCGGTATGGGCAACTCGACCGAGCATACGGCCTATCTGCGACTAAAATCCGGTATAGATGCACCCGAAAGTGGGTCGATAGCCAGAAACGGTAAAGTTGTAGCTGAACAAATTGGCGCTCAGATTTTTATTGACGGCTGGGCAATGATCGCGCCCGGCGACCCTGACAGAGCTGCCCATTTTGCCAGGACAGCTGCCTCGGTCAGCCACGATGGCGAAGCCATCCTGGGCGCTGTTTCGCTGGCCGTCATGGAGTCTCTGGCCTTTATTGAATCAAGCACTGAAGTTCTACTGGATACGGCACTGAGCTATCTGCCGGCCCAGTCTATTATCTACCAGCTTATATCGGATATACGTAACTGGCACGCCGGTGAGCGCGACTGGCGGGAGACCCGCAAAAAAATAGAAGTTAACTACGGGTACGACAAGTATGGCGGCAACTGTCACATGGTACCTAACCATGGCCTAATCATCCACGGCCTGCTGCATGGCCAGGATGACTTTTCCCTGGCAATGAAAATTATTAACACCTGTGGCTGGGACACAGATTGCAACTCAGGCAATCTGGGTTGCCTGCTAGGCATACAACACGGCCTAGCCGGGATCGACGCCGGAAAGCGCGTAGACAAAGACTGGCGAGGACCAATAGCCGACAGAATTTATATCCCCACCGCAGACCCCAGCTGGGGTATCTCGGATTGCGTGAAAGAAACCGTCAATATTGTTAATACTGCGGCAAGGCTAAATGACCTGCCAATCTGGGCGCCAAAAGATGACGCTCAATTTCATTTTGATCTGCCGGGATCAGTTCAGGGGTTTCACGTGATCGAAGGCGAAGCGGTTATCGAGTCCCAGCCTGGCAAGAGCAGAACGGGTCAATATTCCCTGAAACTGTCCTGCAAAGACAGAGCTGCCTTTGGCACACCGGTATTTGCACCCTCCAAGGATATAGCCAAACGATTCGAAAAGGCCGGTTACGCGCTACTGGCATCACCCCTGTTATACCCCGGGCAAACCCTGTCGGCAGAGATAATTGCTACGGGTAACTCATTGCCCACAGCCCACTTATATACCTGCTACTATGGCGAAAACGATCAACGACAAACGATTTTAAGTAACCCCACACTAGCCACAGGTAAAACAGCTGAAACACTGACCCTGAAAATCCCTGATTATGCTCATCCAGTCTACGAAATAGGGATTCTATTACCCCAGGGTGGCGAAATTCTGCTTGATCGAGTCTCCTGGACGGGTGAGCCCAGTGTTAATCTTGATAGACCCGCACACAAAGGCACCATGTGGCGCAGAAGCTGGGTATCAGCTGTTGACCAGTTCTCATCCTGGTCTGAACCCTACCGGCTGGTTCAGAATAAAGATCGAGGATTGCTCATCCAGGGCACAAGAGAATGGCGTAACTACACAGTGAGAGCCCAGGTAACCCCGCATCTGGCGGCGGCCAGTGGATTGGCTATAAGAGTCCAGGGATTGAACCGATATTATGCCTTCCTGTTAACAGCCCCTGGAGAACTCAAACTGATCAAACGAATTCACCATGAATCCTGTCTGGCTAGACTTTCATTTGACTGGCAATTCGGAAACCAGTACGCGCTTTGGCTACGCTGTGACGGCCCAAACCTGACTGCGGGTATCAATGAACAAACGCTTTTTGAAGTCACCGACCATGATCTCGATGCGGGCGGTATCGGCCTGGTCATTGAAGAAGGTCGGTGTGCCTTCGAAGCGGTGTCGGCAAAATCTGACAGCTGATGGTCGGTCTTATCGGATCAGACACACTATGAAGAACACCCTCATCGAAGTCAGGCAGCTATTTCGACTTGCCTTTCCGCTAATGGGTGCCCAACTGGCACAGATGGGTATGGGTGTCGCCGATGCCATTATGGCTGGAAACTATTCATCAGTAGACCTCGCCGGAGTCGCTCTTGGGACAAGTATTCTCTGGCCCGTAATGCTGCTGTTTATGGGTCTAGTGCAGGCCGTCACGCCAACCGTTTCACAATTAAATGGCGCACGTGACTACCTGGAAATAGGCGAAGTGATAAGGCAGGGATTATGGTTAGCGCTGATTGGTGGGATATTGGGTTCTTTCATCTTAAACAATATCGGAGGGGTATATGAATGGCTAAATGTCGATGCCGCAGCTGCCGCTATTTCCATACCCTATCTTGCCATGTGCTCAATGGGCCTACCTGCCTTGATGTGTTTTTTTGCGCTGCGTTTCCTGGCAGATGGAATGGGTTTTACCCGGCCGGCGCTGCTGATTTCGGTATCAGCTCTGGCCCTGAAAATTCCTTTAAACTACATTCTGATCCACGGCAAGTTGGGCTTACCTGAATTGGGCGGTGTCGGTTGCGGGGTGGCCCAGGCTATCATTATGTGGTTCCAGCTGTTCCTGGTGGTGTTCGTTGTGACCGGCAGACGGTTTCACAAGACGCACTGGTTAAGGCGGATCACCCCGCCCGATTGGCTGCGCATTAAGCGCCTACTAGTCATCGGTCTACCTATCGGGGCCACTATTTTTGCTGAAATAGGGCTGTTCTCTTTTACCACTTTACTACTCGGTCAATTTGGATCTGAGGTCGTTGCGGCTCACAATATCTCCATGAATATTAATGGCATATTCTTCATGCCGCCGATGGCATTAGGAATGGCCGCAACCATCCGGATTGGCTTCAGGGTGGGTGAGGGGGATGCTCTGCATGCGCGCTCAACAGCGCTTATAGCCATGTGTTCCACTATTCTGGTTGCCCTTTTCGGAGCGCTTTTCATCTTCTTGCTGCGAAAGGAGCTGGTCTTGCTCTACACCCCTGAACACAACCTTGTTAACCTGGCCAGTCAACTACTGCTATTTGTCGTCTTTTTCCTGCTTTTAGATGCATCCCAATCTACAGCAGCAGGCGCTCTTAGAGGCTACAAAGATACCCGGGTACCTATGGTCATTGCATTGTTTAGCTTCTGGGTGATTGGCCTGCCTATAGAATGCGCGCTGGGCTTCGGTTGGCTGGGAGAACCCATGGGCATCTATGGTTTCTGGATTGGCCTGTCCTGTGGCGTGGCAACCGCTTCGCTGCTGCTGACCCTACGTCTCTGGGTAGTCAGTGGCAATGCCAAAATTATTCATCGCCTCAGTCTGCGCTGAAGCTGGGCTTTATCTCAATGGTTCTATGTCAGATAGACCATTCATCAAAATTCTGCAGCCAGAGCCTCCCTCCAGACTTGGGAGAAGGATTGTAGGAGCGATAACCAAGCAATCGCTTGATTCTATCGGAACGATTGGCGACTATTTCCCGGGGATAAACAAAGCAAGTCGCTTCCTCTGGGGTAAGCCAGCCAACCACAAAACTCATATGCAGCGCCAGACGCCAATCTCCCTCCGATAGGTTTTCACCACCGCCATGTATTACCTTCCCGCTGTAGAGCAGCGCACTACCTGCCGATAATTCTGCCGGTATGGTGTCCTCGGGGTTACCCTGCCTGCGGTAGTCCTGCCAGAGATGGCTGCCAGGGATCACCCGGGTAGCACCGATCGCTTCACTAACATCGTCAAGAGCAAGAATCATGCTGATGGTCACTTCTGGCATATTCGGCCATGCTAATTTGGTCAATGAAGGCCAATTCTGACAATCCCGATGCAACAACTGCGCTGGCTCACCCGGACCAATCAACATTGCCTGGGCCGTATTCAACCAGTAATTAGGGCAATCAGGATCTAATAGGGCATCTGCCAGCATCTTCATCAAAGGGTTTTCCAGCAAATCAAAAAACACGGGCGTCAACAAACCGATGCCGGTAAACCTGATGGTATTTCGGCCATGGAAAACCTGCCACCCGGCATCCTGCGCCGCTGTACCGGGTTTGTTAAGGCGTGCTTGATTTACAATAGACTGCCTTAGCTCAGTTATAGCTGAACGACTCATCAGGTCATCGACTATGACCGCGCCTGCATCGTTAAAATGGGTTAACAGGGTTTCCGGTTTAGTCTCGTTTGATACATGGGTGATTTTCATACCGTTGCGACCCGTTTTTCATGAGCAATGTTTGCGCAGAAGCCGTCTGCTCGCCCGGGCAATGAAGATAGCCTATCGCACACAATGCAGGCAGGACTAAAGCGCTTAATCTTCGGCCTATACAAAGCCATTTATTTTAGATTGCAGCAAGGTCTCGTATACGCTGCCCATCCATGCTGGTCTGTTTCAATCGAAGGGCCGTTAGCACGGCGACCAGTACCAGACCCAATAGCAAACCAACCCAGAAGCCAACAACGCCCTTGCCGACGCCCCCCAAGAAGCCATAGCCTATCACTGCACCAAGGGGGAGTGCCAGAAGCCAATAACCAATGACAGAAATAATCAATGGCACCTTAGTATCCTTATAACCCCTTAGCGCACCTATCAGGGTGGCCTGGACACTGTCAAAAAACTGAAATAAGGCAATTACAATCAATACCGTGGCGCTCAAGGTTATTACATCAAGGTCACCGCTATAGATCCGCGGAAGCCAGTTCCGGGTTATCAGTAGCAGTGTACTTGCAAGCACTGCATAAATCATAGAGACCTGAACAGCAAGCCAGGCTACTGCCCGCGCCTGGCTAAACTGGCGTGCCCCGACATAGTAGCCCACCCGTATGCTCGCAGCAGAACCCAGCGTCATGGGCACAACAAAGGTGGCCCAACTGATATTGCCAGCGATAGTGTGCGCAGCCAGAGCCACTATGCCAAGCGAGCCAATCATCAAACTGATCAATGAAAAAAATGACATTTCCAGAAACATGGTAGCACCAATAGGTACCCCGATCGTTAAAATACTGGTCATTCGCGATCTTCTGGGCGGACTGAACTTTGCAAATATTCTGGCCTCTTTAAACCATGACTGCTGGGCCAGTACCACGATCGCTACAAACTCAAACCACATGGTAATCGTGGTCGCCCAGCCGCACCCGACCCCGCCCATTTCAGGTATACCCAATTTACCGTAGACGAACACATAATTTAAAATCGCATTCACAATTAGCGCTGCGCCAGCAATGAGCATTGGAAACATCGTCCTGCCCAGCCCCTCACAGGTATAACGCAACGTGACATAGAGCATCGCTCCTGGGAGGCCCCAGATCACAGCGTTTAAATATCCTTCAGCAATTGTGATGGCTGCTGCATCAACTGAAAATAGCGAGAAGATAGCCGCACTCCCAAGCAATATGAAACAGAGCACAATACCCGCTATGGCGCCTAGCCAGAGTCCCTGTCTGGCCAGCGAGCCAACTTCTTCCTGCCTGCCTTCTCCCAGCAACTGTGCCGTCATAGGCGTTACCGCCATGAGAATTCCAGCTGCCCCCATAAATAAAGGCCAAAGTACTATTCCTCCCAGCGCAACGCCCGCAAGGTCAAGGGAAGAATAATGCCCCGCCATCGCTGTATCCATGAACCCCATACCCATGATAAAAAACTGGGTGCCCATCATGGGTATTGCCAGCTTTAACAGGGTTTTACATTCAGTAACTCGGTCAAACATAGGGTAACTTCTCATATCGGCTATCGGGCCTGAAAGTACCAGAACCGCATTTACGCCAGCCCTGAAATAAACCGGCAAACAGCGGAAATCATCGAGAAGATCATACAAGGCTGACCAGCAGGAGACTACTTAAACTCGACTTAATTCTTTTAACTCAGTAGCAAATTCACTTAACATGGGTTTATCGAATTCAAGCCACAAGAATCTGGAACTAGAATATGAGAATTGCTGTAATAGGTGCGGGTTATGTAGGTCTGGTGACCGGCACCTGTTTTTCCGAGATGGGCAACCAGGTCATCTGCGTTGATAAGGATCTAACCAAACTGAACCAGCTCAGGCTTGGGGAAATTCCCTTTCATGAACCGGGTCTCGATCAGCTGGTTCGCGATAATAGCGCGGCAGGAAGGCTGACCTTTAACAGCGACATCGAAACTGCTATCGAGGATGTCGAACTGGTTTTTATAGCAGTAGGTACGCCCGCCCAGCATGATGGTAAGGCGGACATCAGTTTCATCCTGCAAGCTGCTCGCCAGATTGGACAGGCCATAAAAGAACCGCTCATTGTGGTAAACAAATCAACTGTCCCCGTCGGCACTGCGGACCGCGTTCGCAGCACCATAGAACAAACCCTGAAGGATCGCCAACAGACGATTGATTTTGATGTCATAAGCAATCCGGAATTCCTACGGGAAGGCAGTGCTGTCAAAGACTTCATGTTTCCAGACAGGATAGTCATCGGTACCGATAGCGATCGGAGCCGAAGAGCGATGGAGGACCTTTATGCGCCTTTTGCAAAAAAAGAACCACGCTTACACTTTGTTGGCGTTCGCGACGCAGAAATGATCAAGTACGCTGCCAATGCCATGCTGGCAACTAAAATATCTTTCATGAACGAAGTGGCCCTTATGTGCGAAAAATTGGACATTGACATAGAAAAAATTCGTTTGGGTATAGGTTCTGACCCCAGAATCGGCCCTGAATTCATCTATCCAGGCTGTGGCTACGGTGGTTCGTGTTTTCCAAAAGACGTCAAGGCGATGATTGCCATGGCCGATGAAGTCGGCGTCAAAGGAGACATATTCAAAGCGGTAGAGAATAGAAACAAGAGCCAGAAAATTCTGCTGGTTGATCGCCTGCGGGAGTACCTGGGTGGCAGCTTCAAAGATCGAACCGTCGCCGTTTGGGGATTGGCTTTTAAACCCGACACTGACGATATCCGGGAAGCACCCGCCATCGCCATGATCGAGCTAATGTTAAACGAAGGCGCAAGGATCAACTGCTATGATCCCAAGGCGCTAGCCAATGCCCGAAACCTTCTGGGCACTGAAAACATCAGTTATCTAGACGATCAATACGCCGCGACTGAAAATTCAGATGTGCTGATCGTGGCTACCGAATGGCGGCAGTTTAAGCAGCCTGATTTCAGGACGCTTGCTAAACAACTCCAGGCTAAGTGTATTCTGGATGGCAGAAACATATACAACCCCAAAAGAGTCACCGATTACGGCTTGGATTATATTGGAATAGGCAGGAGCCGCCTTATTCAATAGTGCTTCTGTGCCTAGCAACAGGCTGTCCACCCAGCTGGCTATGCTAGCCACGCAGGATTCAGGGCAATCAAGATGGGCCACATCAATACTATTCTCCCCATCGGTAAAATGGCCTTTAACAAGGCGGGTTTGATATTCATGTCTGGTCGGCGCACTGCATTGAATCAGTGACCTGATGTTAACCGCTGGCGTTTCCCCGCGAAGCTATAAATCATCCAGCACTTGCCGCACCTGCCAATCAATAAGACTCCGTTGAGTTCGATAAAACATCAGGTCCTGCCAGTCTATCCCCAGAGCACCACATTCATTAACAATCAGACTGATGTCTGTGGTACCTACAGCAATAGTGTTAATCATATGGCTGATGATCAGCCCCATTCGATAATCCTGTTCAAGATCATCCATCGAATAATGCTCAATGCCATGCGTTCTGAGTCCTGCCAGGTAATCTGCCAGCAGAAACTTTTCCCTGGCTTGCCTGAATGGTGTTGTACCACAAACATTCAGCAAACGGGCAAAATCCCATGCTCCCTGAGCGACAAAGGGAAACTGCCAGTCGATGACACTGAAGCGGCCACCCTGGGCTGTTGGGAAAAACATCTGCTTTGAGTGGTAATCCCCGTGCACAAGGGTATACGGTCGACTGGCTAAAAAACTCAACATCTTAGGTAGCTTTTCTCTGGCGACTGCCATCAACTCCATGGTTGCTTCGCAATCTGAAAACAAGTTTGAAAGGTTTTCACTGATTAACTGGGCTCCTGAAAATGCCAGGGTGAAAAAGTCAGTGTCATCAAACTGCACCAGATAGTCCTTTTCCCGGAGCAGCTCCTGATTCCACCACTTGCTATGGAAAGCCGGTAGTTTCGACAGTGCTAGAACGATCTGATCCTCACTGACAGCCCAGGAAGGGGATTCTGCCGGTGCAAGATCTCGCATTAATATCACAAATTCCTGAGCTTCCGGATCATAAGACTGATAAAGGCAGTCAGGCACTGCAATACCAGCATCCGGGAAATCCCTGTAAAAACTGGTCTCACGACGATACTGGTCATAGTTAGCGATAACTTCTTCAATAACCTGGGGATTCTGAGAGGTCAATTTTGCCACTATACTTCGGGGTAGATCAGGATTCACCGAATCAAACTCTACATCTAAGAAAAACACCTCGGCGGTCTGCCCGGGCTCACTGGATACCTGGGCGGTACATTTGACAACCTTGCTGTGGCCAAGGCTGCCCGAAGCGCTTAGAGCTCTATTCAGCCAGTCAACCGTGAAGTCACCCGCATCAGCTGGTATTTTTAACATATCAATCCTCTTCTGCGCTCTGTACAGTGCTGTATAGCATTCAATTTACACTTTCAAGCTAAGCTGCCTTAGACAGTCATGGCAACAGTCGATTAATTACAGTACATTGCTATATTTTGCTATCGGGAGCAAGTCATGCCAGGACCCTTAAACGGCATCAGAATTATTGACCTGACCACGGTCATATCAGGCCCATCGGCCACTATGCTGCTCGCTGACCAGGGTGCGGAGGTTATTAAGGTGGAATCGGTCACCACGCCTGATCATGCCCGTGGCGCAGGCTTTGGGGAAAATCAGTTCACCCCTATTTTCTTAAATAACAACCGTAATAAACGCGGCCTGGCACTGGATCTTAAAAACGAAACAGGAAAAGCCATGCTCCTTAAGCTGACTGAAACAGCAGATGTCTTCATTCAGAATTTCAGGCCTGGCGTGGTTGAACGACTGGGGGTAAATGAAGCAGTGGTCCGCGACAGGAAAAAAGATGTTATCTATGTTTCCATCTCAGGTTTTGGTGAGACCGGCCCTCTTTCTCACAAACCGGTTTATGATCCCATTATTCAAGCCATCAGCGGCCTCACGACGGTTCAGGGAGGCTCCGATGACGTTCGCCCCCGCCTGGTGAGAACGATTCTTCCGGATAAACTGACCGGTACAGTCACAGCGCAGGCTGTCACCAGCGCCTTGTTTCATAGAGAACGCACCGGTGAAGGACAACACGTGCGGGTATCCATGCTAGATGCTGTAGTCTCATTCCTGTGGTCGTCTGACATGGGCGGCCAAACTTTTGTCGGCAAAGAAGTCAGCACCCAGCGGGCAGCAACCTTCATTGATTTAATTTACGAAACCAAAACAACCTATATCTCTGTGTCAGCCATGGCCAATAAACAGTGGCTGGCATTGTGTGATGCCCTCGGCCAACCCCAATGGAAAGATGATTCTCGCTTCAGCACGCCAGCAAAAAGAGATCTCAATGCCGATCTCAGACTACAAATGACCCAGGAAAAATTACTAGAGAAAAGTGCCGAAGAATGGTTAACCATACTCGAGCAGGCGGGTGTCCCCTGTGCCCCGGTTCTCACTCGATCGCAGATGATTCATCACCCCCAGGTTAAGGCCAACAAACTCCTAATCGAAACCGAACATGCCATCGCAGGTAAGATAAGGCAAGCTCGCCCCGCAGCCAGGTTTAGTCATTCTCAGGCTGAGGAAACACATGGCGCACCCATGCATGGAGAACACACCATAGAGATTCTCTCGGAAATAGGCTACAGCAAAGAGCAGATTCAACAGGCAGCAGCTATAAACGCGATAACCTATCCTAAATCAAGCTGAGGTTTTGGTACTAAAGCCGAGACACTGACAATTGATCAACCAGGCTAGCGCACAAGCCTTAAAGAACAATCGGTGCATTAGTGCCTGCAACTCTACTCGCCGGTAAACCGGGGCGGCCGCTTCTCTTTAAAGGCGCGTCTGCCTTCTGCTCCATCAGCGCTACCACTCACTCTGAGCAGTCGATCTCTAGCTAGAGCAGCCTGCTCAGACGGACCTCTGGGAATGGTCTCTGCTACAAAACCCTTGATCGTCTGAACCACCAGGGGGGCGCTGACTTCAAGTATACGGGCATATTCAAGCGCTGCTGTCATCTGCTGGCCTAGATCTACAACTTTATTGACCATACCAACTTCATAGGCTCGTTCAGCTGACAAATCCTGACCTAATAACATGAATTCCATAGCAATTTTATGCGGTATCCGAGCAGCACAGCCGGCAATTAGCCCACCTGTAAAACCGACCTGAGCCTCCGGGTATTTAAAAATGGTATTCCGGGCGGCAACAACAAGATCGCACATCTGCACCAATATATAAGCACCACCAACACAATACCCCTGGACACAGGCGATAATAGGCTTGTCTGTCGGCACCCCAACTCCAGGCACGCCTTGCCACATTTCCTTGGGTGGATTCTTTATGTCAGCACCCACGGAAAAAGCCCGTTCACCACTGGCAGCTAGAATGGCGCATTTTTCTGCAGACAGATCAAACCGCCTGAAAGCACTCCGCAGACCCTGAATCACGTTTTCATCCAAAGCATTTAACTTTTCTTCACGGTCGATGGTGATGATCGCCGTAGCGCCATCCACCTCGTAGGTTACGTCCGTCATGATAAATTTCCTTATTAACATTCAATCTCTAACTACACCCTGACACCCTGCAGAGGAGCAATGCCTGATATACACACAGGGGCTTCACTGGCGTGGTGTTTTACTGACAGTTACTATCCCAACTCAAAATCCCGCATCCGACTGTGCGCAGAAAACTGGTTTTTCAGAAACAGCATTTGATCTCCCCTGATTCTGCCACTATGACTCAAAGCCAGATACTCGGCATGGTTGGGTATAAACGGCAGAGCTAACAGTTGTAGGGAAGAGGCGGCTAAAATACTATTTCCTTTTCTTGCATTACAGCGCTTACAGGCTGTGACCACATTCATCCAGCTATCCTGGCCGCCTCTGGACAACGGATGGACATGATCCCGGCTTAGTAAATGACCAGGAAACTGTTTTCCACAATATAGACAGAGGTGCTGATCCCGGCGAAATAACGCTCGATTAGATAAAGGGGGTTCTTTCCCTTTACTTGCCACCACTCTGCCGTGACAGGCAATGACACTACTCAACGGAATCACCGTCTGGGTCCTCGTTAATCTAGACCACCCGCCCCTGACTTGCATGACGGTTTCCCCATAGGTCCAACTAACCCTATCTCGAGCGTGGAGACAGACGGCGTCCTGCCAGCTTAACCATCCAACTGGCATTCCTGCATTATTAATTCGCAAGATCTTCAAGCTCAATTTCGTTGTCTTCCCTTTAAAATCAAATTTTACAGTTATTCACCGCAGAGGCGTAAAACAAGCACCTCGCCTATCAGGGATAGCTGATTCCCTGAATGTTGATCCCCGCCTTCCAGGGTGCACCTTCATATTGATCCTAGTTTCAGCAATTATCAAGACATGACCCCAATGGCCGAGCAGTTGAGCAGTTGAGCAGTTGAGCGGTTAATAATCACAGTGCAATTCCAATTAGAGTGTACTAGTCAGTCCACTGGACCAGGAAAATACAGATCGGGTGTCCACCGGGCAGATGTCAAATCATAACCAAAACTTGCTTATACCAACCAAACAGACCCACAGGCAGCCCCTTTACCGATGAACTTCCGGCTATAATGAGCTTATTAACAAATCAGCTTAGGTTTCAAGCAATGGACCAAAATACCCCGAGTCCAGGGCAAAAACCCGACAGCCTCTATGCAAAATCGAGGAAAGTGGTACCTCCTTTCGAGTTTGACCAGCAGGTTGCAAATGTCTTCCAGGATATGATTAGCCGTTCTGTTCCTGGCTATGCCCTGGTTTTAGACCTGATAGGCCTGGCAACCGCCCAGTACAGTCAAATGTCCACCAACTGCTATGACCTTGGCTGTTCTCTGGGTGCATCCGCACTCAAAATGCAGCAACAGGCTGCCGCGAACTGCAAAGTAATTGCGATTGATAATTCTTCCGCCATGATCGAGAAGTGTAAACAGCAATTCACCCATCTTGGTTTAACAGATCAGATAGAACTGCATTGCCAGGATATCAATCAGACGCCGATATCCAATGCCTCTGTGGTGGTTCTTAATTACACCCTGCAATTCATAGAAAAACCCGCCAGAGCACCTCTATTGAACAAAATTCATCAGGGCATGTGTGAAAACGGCGTGCTCATTGTCTCTGAAAAAGTACGTCATAGCCGAACCAAAACACAGGATCTGCTGACAAACCTGCATCTAGACTTTAAGAGACAGCAGGGATACAGCGAACTCGAGATAGCCCAGAAACGTGCCTCTCTGGAAACAGTCCTTATCGCCGAGAGCGAAAAGGAACATCTGCATAGGATCAGTAACGCAGGTTTCAGTGAGGTAAGCATCATTAGCAAAGCGCTTAATTTTACAACGTTTCTAGGTATTAAAGCATGATGTCAGACCGCTGCACGGAACATTACCTGGACTCCAGCAATCAACCTTTCGAGTCAGGATCTTGAACACTGAGCAAGCACTGCCTGGTATCAATCTGCAGTCATTCTTTGAAGAAACCAGGAATTCGGCACTGAACAAATACCATAGTGACTTCCTCAACGCATTGACAGACCGTATCGGATTCCGATCACATGGTCGCGATCAGGAATGGAACCAACGACTCAGTGCTCTGCCTCAACTGGACAAGGTTACAGCGGATTTCAGCCTTGATCGAGTCTCCTTGAGCAGTGCAGAAACTATTGACCCGGTATCTCTGAGCAAAATCTTGATGGGCCTGCATCCCTGGCGCAAAGGGCCATTCGATATCTTCGGTATTCAAATCGATTCTGAGTGGCGATCCGACTGGAAATGGCGCCGGATACTGCCGCATTTAAGCCCATTGGAAGGCCGGCGGGTTCTTGATGTCGGTACCGGCAATGGTTACTTCTTGTACAGGATGCTGGGAGAGCACGTTGATCTGGCACTCGGAATTGATCCTACCCGATTATTTAGTTATCAATTTCAAGCCCTGCAAAACCTGCAACCAGAAAACAGGGCATTCTTATTACCACTCAAAGATGAGGATATGCCACCCTGCCAGTTTTTTGATACGGTATTTTCCCTGGGTGTCCTTTATCACCGCAGACAACCCATAAAGCACTTACAACAGCTGACAAATAGCCTGCGGCCTGGTGGCGAACTGGTACTAGAAACGCTCATAATTCAAGAAGGTACTGCATCTCTGGAGCCAATTGACCGCTACGCCCAGATGCGAAACGTCTGGTTAGTTCCAACTATCTCCAAAGTCGAAGAACTCTTACACCAATGTCACTACCGGGATATAAAAGTAGCTGACATTAACGTGACTTCCATGGCAGAACAGAGAAGCACTGCATGGATGCGCTATCAATCACTAGAAGATTTCCTCGATCCCCAGGACTCAAGCAAAACCATAGAAGGTTTTCCTGCGCCCGTTCGAGCAGTCATTATTGCCACAAAACTCTGATTTGTGACAAAAAAAATGGCTGGCCGTCAGGGCGCAAAATCCAGTAGCTCAGAAAACCCAGAAGGCAGATGCGGTCCGATTACAAGCTGCTCAATGACACCCTGACCGTGCTCCTGCTGGCCTTCACTAGTTAAAGTGACGTCACACATTGCCTGAATATGAATATTTTCAGGGCCAACCTCATCCAGAACATAGCTCTCACGATGAGTGGCCAGTTCTCCCTGATATCCCCCATGGCGGAAAGTCTCGTGACCATAGCCAATACCTTTCATGAAGAAGTGCCATTTGGGTACCAAATCAATCGATAATTGCTTGCCACACGGACGAGTTAGTTGAAGATTAGCCGTTTTCGCATAGCGAGTTCCCGACAAGTAGGTCTGATTATATTCCCGTTCAATCATCACCTCTTCCGGCCCGCCTCCGAATTTAGGGATTAACACAGCATTCTCATTCCAGGGGTTACCTTGTTCGTCCTCATTAACGAAAAAATGAAGACTGAAATCCCGAAAATTCATGGGAACCCAAATCCAGTAAAACTGCGCGAGCGCTGCAACGGGATTCGGCTGGCTATCAGCGTCGCCAATATTCCTAATTCCCCAGGAACGATCCCGGGTCCCGGTGAACTCTGTACTGACAACATCGATATGCTCGCCTTCAACCTCAATCCAGCCCTGCCAACTGCCGTTCTGCATCATGCGGGTAAGATCCATCATCAATTGAGAGCCTTGTCGCCTGATAAAGCGAGGTTCCTCGTGAGGCGGAATAAAGGCCTCAAATATCAATTCAGCGGCCAATCCACTCTGGGGGTCATCACAGGTTAATTTAAGGCGCTGCATAGGTGCGATCACTTCAACGGAAAGTGGACCAACCTGCGTATCCAGACGCTCCAGTTGCATGACCTTGGAACTTATTACGTTATGCTGCTTTCCCCCTATGACCACAGAAAAACCAGCATCTAAGATATTGACATACGGATAAACACCCAATGCCATAGCGAAAAAAACATCACCTTTCTTGTCATAACCATTAAAAAAATATCGGTCGTAGAAATTGCGATTGCCACCGACATAGGCGATCGGTTCTGGCGTCTGATGTAATGGATAATCATCACCTTTGGTTAACATCACTACTATCCCTGAAAATTAATACCGAAAAACATTATGGCAACAGCAAAGACTATATAGCAACCATGACAACTTACTAAAGCACCCAATTTGAATATTAATAGGGTTCGCTTACCTTTCTACAGATTGGTATCATGGCCCAGGTAAGCAGTGCAACCCCGAGGTTAATGACTTTGATATGATTAGTATTCTAGGTATCTTACTCATTCCCCTGGCAGCTTACGGTTTCTCCACCAATCGAGCAGCTATCAACCCTAGAACCGTGTTTGGTGCCTTCATCATTCAGGCAGGCCTGGGCTTTCTGGTTCTCTATGTCCCGGCGGGCAAGCAACTCCTAGCGACCCTCGCAGATAGCGTCGCAAGCTTGCTGTCTTACACCAAAGCGGGTACCACATTTTTATTTGGCAAGCTGGTTGAACAGGATATGGGATTTATCTTTGCCCTAAACGCACTGCCGGTAATCGTCTTCTTCTCATCACTGGTCGCCGTCCTGTATCACCTGGGCATCATGTCATGGGTTATCCGCGGCATAGGCGGTAGCCTGAAAGCATTGATCAAAACCAGCCACGCAGAATCCATGTCTGCTGCTGCTAATATTTTTATTGGCCAGACAGAGGCGCCTCTGGTGGTTAGGCCCTACCTGGCGGGCATGACCAAATCTGAATTATTTGCAGTCATGGTGGGTGGTCTGGCATCCATCGCCGGTTCAGTCATGGCTGGCTATGCTGCCCTGGGGATAGAGCTCAAATATCTGTTAGCTGCCTGCTTTATGGCAGCGCCCGGCGGTCTAATGATGGCTAAAATAGTCCTGCCAGAAACCGATGAGCCACAAACAGAATTCGGCGAAAGCGCTGAGGGTGGAGGCGAAAAGTACGTCAATATATTCGATGCTGCTGCAACAGGGGCCCTTACCGGCCTGCAAATGGCACTGGCAGTTGGCGCCATGCTGCTGGCATTTATCTCGCTGATCGCACTACTGAACGGATTATTAGGCTGGGCAGGTGAAAGTGTCGGTATCAATGGGCTGACCATAGAATTACTGCTGGGTTATCTGTTCCAGCCTGTTGCCTTTTTATTGGGTATACCCTGGTCAGAATCGAATATTGCCGGCGGTTTAATCGGCCAGAAACTGGTCTTAAATGAATTTGTAGCCTATATATCATTTCTTTCCGTGATCCCCGATCTAGGAGAAAAATCCCAGGCAATCGTCATTTTCGCACTCTGTGGTTTTGCAAATTTCTCTTCCATCGCAATTCTACTGGGAGGCATCGGTGCCCTGGCCCCAAGTCGACGTAAGGACATATCTCTGCTCGGCGTTCGTGCGCTCGTCACTGCAACCCTGGCAAATCTTATGAGCGCAGCACTCGCTGGCTTTTTCCTCACACTTGCTTGAACCAGAACCTAGCTATGACCCACCAGAATTCCACACCTCAATTACCGTCGATAAGTTTCAAGTCTAATCACTGTAAAAAGTCTTTTGTGGAATCACTTCACCATTACGGCTTTGCTGCCCTGGACGACCACCCATTAGACATGACCCTGGTAAGGAAAATCTACCGAACCTGGAACGCGTTTTTTGAAAGTGATATCAAATACCAGTTTGAAGTTGATCCTGAAAATCATGACGGCTATTTTTCTACGCAAAATGCCGAATCTGCCAAAGGTTTCACCGACAAGGACTTCAAGGAATACTACCATTACTACCCTTGGGGCAGGTGTCCCGAGCAATTACGAGACGACATCCAGGAGTACTACGCGCAGGCGCAAGCATTTTCCATCACCTTGCTGAAATGGATCGATCAATTCTCACCGACGAACATAAAACAACACTTCAGCCAATCGCTTCCATCTATGATCAACGACAGTTCGTCCAGCCTGCTGCGGATTCTCCGCTATCCACCGATAGGAAAAGACCTCCAGGTAAAGAGGGCAGCGCCCCATGAAGATATCAATTTACTGACTATTTTACCCGCAGCAGACGGTCCGGGCCTGCAGATATTAGACAAGCAAGGAAACTGGCTGAGTGCCCATAACCAGGAAAATCAGGTTCTCGTCAATACCGGAGATATGCTTCAGGAAGTATCAAGAAGTTATTACCCTTCAACCACGCACAGGGTAGCCACACCCGCTGGCCCGGAGAAATCAAAAGCACGAATGTCGCTACCCTTATTTCTGCACCCGCGAGCAAATGTCATACTCTCCGAGCGATATACCGCTAAGGCCTATCTTGAAGAACGCTTAGCTGAACTGGACTCTGTGCAAGAGCTAACCCAGACACCCCTCTGATAGAGTATCATGACGAACGGTTCGGTTAATTTTAGTGACTCAAAGAAAAGCCTGCTTAACGTGCAAATCTACAGTGACCGCAGTAACAAGGAAGCACCGTCAAATTGAATCTAGCACAACTCAGAACAAGGTATTCAAGCCGAATTGCATTGCTGATATTAATGTCCATAGCCATGCCGGTGGCCTTTAATACGTGGCAGGCACTGCTCAATAACTTCGCAGTGGAAAGAGCCGCTTTTACCGGCGTTGAAATCGGTATCCTGCAAAGTATCCGCGAAATACCTGGCTTTCTATCCTTCACAACCGTTTTCGTATTGCTGATTGTAAAGGAACAGACTTTTGCGGTTATTGCTCTGGCGACCCTGGGAGCAGGTGTTGCCATGACCGGTGCCTATCCAAGCGAATACGGCCTGTACTTCACAACTATCCTGATGAGTACTGGCTTCCATTATTTTGAAGTGGTTAAACAGTCGCTCAGCTTACAATGGCTATCAAAACAGGAAGCACCCCAGATATTGGGTAAACTCATTGCCGTCAGTTCAATCACTTCCCTGCTGATCTATTCTGTGCTTTGGCTTTGCCTGGAGTGGTTGCAATTAGACTACTACTGGAATTTTCTTTTAGGCGGTAGTGTCTGCATGTTAATCGCCCTTGCGATGTGGCTGTGCTTTCCGCACTACCAAGCTAAAACCATGCAGCACAAAAAGCTCATTCTGCGAAAACGCTATTGGCTATACTACTTGCTGACATTCTTATCGGGCGCCAGGCGTCAGATATTTATGGTGTTTGCGGCATTTCTTATGGTTGAAAAGTTCGGTTATCAAGCATCAGAAGTAACCCTGCTTTTTCTGATTAACTATACCTTCAACTGGTTATTTGCAGAACGAATTGGCAAGTTCATTCACAGATTTGGTGAGCGTAATGCGCTTTCAGCAGAATATATTGGCCTGATCTTTGTTTTTGTTGGCTACGGATTAGTCGATAATGCAACCGTCGGTGCCCTGCTCTATATCCTCGATCACATGTTTTTTGCGATGGCCATTGCAATAAGCACTTATTTCCAGAAGATTGCCGCCCCTGAAGACATATCCGCCAGTGCGGGTGTTTCATTCACCATCAGCCATATCGCCGCTGTGGTTATTCCTGCGTTGTTAGGCTTGGTGTGGATACAGCAACCTTCCCTGGTGTTTTACATTGGTGCTTTGTTCGCCATATTTTCACTGGTTGCGGCTCAATACATCCCCAGAAGTCCCTCACCAGGCAATGAAACTGCTATCACAGGCAGAATAAAGCAATTTCAGAAAGGTGGAAGCATTACCTGATAGATCATCTCAAGGCTATTGAGTTACCAAACGACCTTAAATATGACATGGGCTAGCAGCATTTGGACTACACCATGGCGGCATAACCCGTTAACTCTCTCGACTCATTTCCCACTCAACGACCTGTTCAGCGGGCATGGGCCGAGCTATCAAATACCCTTGTATCAAATCCACTTTTAATTCTCTGCACAACAGAAGGTCTTCCTCTGTTTCAGCTCCTTCCGCAACCGCAACCATGCCCATTCGGTGAGCCAGTTCAACACTCGATTCAAATATGGCCTTTGCAGCAGGTTGAGAGGAAGCGCCGAATACAAATGCGCGATCGATCTTTAACTCGGTGAAAGGAAACTTACGCAACTGCTCCATGGAAGAAAACCCAGTTCCAAAATCGTCAATGGATAAACCAATTCCGCGAAGCCGAATACGAGTCAACTGCTCAAGTATCAAAGAAGAATCCTGGGCCAGTTTACTCTCGGTGACCTCAAGTATTATCTGCTCAGGCGAAACCTTAAAACTGGCAAGCATTTCTTCGACGAAAGAGACGATATCAGGGCTTGCCAGGTCATCGATGGAAAAATTACACGAAATCTTCCAGTTTTTACCGGCCGCAGACCATTGTGCGACCTGCTCCACCGCAGTGACAAAAATCTCTTTAGTCAGCACATGAATAAGACCAGAGGCTTCTGCTATTGGAACAACGGACCCTGGACCTAACAAGGCGCCATCTTCCCTTCACCAGCGAAGCAATGCCTCCAGACCAATCATCTTCATCGTTACAGCATCTACCTTGGGCTGGTAGTACAATTAAATACAGCCTGAGTCTATGCAGCACTGATTTCTTGTTCAGTTAGAATGATTAGCTCGTCGGTCGCACTGTCCTGAGGTAATTCTGATAAAAAGGCATTGAGTAGCCGCTCTAACTTATCCCGGGAAATAGGTTTTGGTAGGGCGCCAAGAATGTGCAGACCAAAGTTCCCCGCTAAATCGCTGGCCGTTTCTAATAAACGAGGATCTTCGCCACTAAACACGATGACCGCAGGAGGCGCGTCATATTCAGTGAGCAGGCGCAGAAGCTCGATACCGTCCATATCCGGCATAGTAAGATCGAGCAACATAACATCCCAGTGAGAACGAAGCGCCTCTTTTGCCACAAGACCACTGCTTGCTTCACCCACCTGGGTAACTCCCAGCAATTCCAGAACCCGCTTTACAATGGAAATCTGGAAAGGGTCATCATCGACGACTATGACCTTAAGGGAGGCAAAGTTACTATCCGTCATTACAATTTAACCCTCATAAACAGAACACTCAGTCAGCATATCACGAAGATATTAGCTAACAATACCTGACCCTCATGGATCCTCCCAATCTGCTCCAAGCCCATTATCTGGGCCGAATTTAGCGGTTCAGGGTATTAATTGATACCGAATAGGCAGATGCTTCAAACCATGAACGAAACTTGCCTGCAGCCGCTCTGGTTCTTCTAACAGTTCAATGGATTTTATACGGGGAATGAATTGCCTGAAAAAGATACGCATTTCCAATCTTGCCAACAATAATCCCAGGCACTGGTGAGGGCCGGTACCAAACGATAAATGACGATTAGGCTTTCTTTCTATATTGAACTCGTGGGGACTATCAAACACCTCTTCATCAAAATTAGCAGCGGCATACATCAAACCCAAAGTATCCCCTTTCTTGATATGCTGCCCTCTCAACTGGCAATCCCGGGTCGCCGTCCTTGCAAACTGCGCGACCGGTGTTGACCAGCGGATCATCTCCTCAATGGCTAGCTTCACCGCATCATCATCTTCCACAATTTCCTTGAATCGGGCCAACTGGTGCGGATGAGTCAATAACCCATGCAGGCCACCGGTAATCGCATTACGTGTCGTATCATGCCCTGCAGAGGCGATAATGGTGTAATAAGAGATGAGCTCCTTGTAAGGCAAGAACTCATTATCAATCCGACCATTAGCAATATAAGAGGCCAGGTCCTCCGTGGGCACCTTTCGCCTGGCATCCGTTAAGTCTGAAAAATATTCGTAGATATCTTTAACCGTGTCGAAAATCGATAACGGATCATCGGCCATCCGTTTCATTTCAGGATCGTCCCCGGCAAACAGCTCATTGGTTAACTTGAGTATCCTCCATTCATCCGCTGGCGGCACACCCAGTAATTCACAGATTAATTTAAGGGGAGGATAAACAGCAACATCGCTCACAAAATCAATGGTTCGCTGTTGACCAGCGTCCATCATTTGATCAAGGATACTTTTAGTAATGATGGTCAGTCTCTGCTCCAGCACTTTGATATTGGAAGGTTTAAACCAGGGCTGAACCAGAGCCCGGTAGCGGGGATGGTCCGGAGGATCCATCTGCACCAGCGAGCGTATCAAGCCACCTTAACGCGGGGAATCCTGCAACCGCTTGAAAATCTCGGCAATGACTTCCTCCTTCAGGTCAGGAGACGACGCTTCCTTCATCAGCAGGGGTCTGGGCGAGCTGGCAAATAACTCAGGTTGCTTTTCAACTTCGATGATATCTGCATGCTTGCTCACCACCCAGAAAGGCGCGTAACCATCAGGTGATACTTTGCGCAGGGGGTCATTTTTTCTAAGCCACGCAAAAGTCTGATGGGGGTGACCTTGCCTGGCATAAAATTCGGCAGCAATGACATGATTATCATTGAAACGGTAATCTGAGGTTGCAATCTGGTCAGTTCTGGGCATTTTTCAGGTCCTTGTTAAAAGCAGGTCAAGACTCAATTCTTAACAATCGCTGTGTGACCGTCCCTGCCACCATAGCGCCACTGACATTCAAGGCTGTTCTGGCCATATCTATCAGCGGCTCGATAGATATCAGCAAGGCAACCAGCGCTATGGGTAAACCCATGGCAGGCAAAACCACTAGTGCTGCAAAGGTCGCTCCGCCACCCACCCCAGCAATACCAAAAGAACTAATTGCCACCATCATCACCAAAGGGAAAAAAAACGCTACCGAAAGTGGATCAATCCCCAAAGTCGGTGCGATCATGGCGGCCAGCATTGCCGGGTAAATTCCAGCACAACCGTTTTGCCCTATGGTTGCGCCCAGACTGGCTGACATATTGGCCACCGCCGGGTGGTTGTCGAGATCATTTACCTGAATAGAAACATTTATTGGGATGGTAGCCGCCGATGACCGGGAAGAGAATGCGAAAATAAGTGCCGGCCACGCCCGTTTAAAGTAAAGCAGCGGGTTCACTTGGAAAAACATCAAAATCGCAGCGTGAGCTAAAAACATTAGCATAATGGCCAGGTAAGAAACCAAAACGAACTGGATGAGGCTCAGAATATCACTGGCACTGGACTGAGCACCCACTTTGGTCATTAGTGCCAACACCCCGTACGGCGTCAAACCAATTATCATATTCACTAGCTTGAGCACAATCACCTGCGCCAGGTCCATGGCGCGCTGAAACTGCAGCCCCATTTCAGGTTTTTCCTGTTTCACCAGAAGACCGGCAATGCCAAGCAAAATTCCAAAGATCACGACAGCGATAATAGAGGTGGGCCTGCTGCCGGCCAAATCGGAGAATATATTGGTAGGCAGGAAGCTCACCAGTATCTGCGGTAGGGCCAAGTCAGCCACCACTGTTTGCCGGGTGGCAAGAACTGAGGCTCGGGCCAGTTCCCTTTCCCCCTGCACCAGTCCATCAGCAGTGAGATTAAAGCCCGCTGAAAGCAACACCCCGATCACCGCCGCCACCATGGTCGTGGTTATCAGTAAACCAATGACCAGGCCGCCTATTTTCCCAAGGGTGGCGGTATCTTCAATTTTCACAACGGCTGCAACCATCATGACCAGTACCAGGGGCATAATGATCATTTTTAATAAACTGATATAAGACGAGCCTAACAAATTAGTCCAGGATAGGGTGGCATTGACGCTGTCTACGGTATTGCCAATACCTGACTGTAGCACCAGGCCGTATGCTACCCCGATCACCAGCGCGGTAATCGCCCTGTTGGCCAGACTCCAGCCTCTTCCGGACAACACAACCAAGATTACCAACAAGGCAATAAAGACGATTAAATTGAGCACCATACTATTCTTCCTGAAAAACCAGACCAACAGGCAGTATACGCCAAACAAGGTGTTCTAACTTCGAGGAACCCGTAAAAAAGATTACGCCACTATCTAATCCCATGCTATTGCGGATATCGGGGCTCGCTAGAGGTCGCTTTGACTCACTTTCTCCAGAATCTGATTAAAAACGGTACTTGGCCGCATCGCCAACTCGGCGAGCTCTGGATCTGGGTAGTAATAGCCACCTATATTCTGGGCAGGGCCCTGAGCAGCAAGCAATTCAGCTACAATTTTCTCCTCATTTTCAATAAGCAAGGCTGCAACTTCAGTAAAAACTTCTCTGAGCCTGACATCAGCGTCCTGTGCTGCTGCCGCTTTTGCCCAATACAGGGCTAGATAAAAGTGACTACCCCGGTTATCAAGTTCATTCACAACTCGTGAGGGTGATTTATTTTCTTCCAGAAATTCAGCAATGGCCGCGTTCAGGGTATCTGCAAGAACCTTGGCTCTATGGTTATCAAAAGTATCTGCAAGGTGCTCAAGTGAGGCTCCCAATGCCAGAAATTCTCCCAGCGAATCCCAGCGTAGATGACCCTCTTTCTCAAATTGCTGAACATGTTTTGGCGCTGATCCACCGGCTCCTGTTTCAAATAAACCACCGCCATTGATCAGGGGTACAATCGATAACATTTTAGCGCTGGTACCCAGTTCCATGATCGGGAACAAATCTGTCAGATAATCTCGCAGCACATTACCGGTCACCGAGATCGTGTTTTCACCTGCTCTAATACGTTTCAAAGAATGTCGAGTCGCCTGCGCCGGCGGCATAATCTGATAGTCAATTCCATCAAGATCGTACTCTGCCAGGTACTGTTCTATTTTAGCAATCAATGACGCATCATGGGCTCTGCCGGCATCCAGCCAGAATACCAATGGCCAACCACTGAGTCGGGCACGATTCACAGCCAGCTTCACCCAATCCTGAATAGCCTGGTCTTTTACTCTACACAAACGCCAGATATCGCCTGTTTCTACGTTGTGCTCGATTAATACAGTGCCAGAACTATCTACAACCGCGACCTTTCCCGCGGCGGATATCTCAAATGTAGTCCCATGAGAGCCGTATTCCTCGGCTTTCTGCGCCATGAGCCCGACATTCGGCACAGAACCCATGGTACTGGGATCAAAGGCACCGTGCTGCCTACAGTCATCAATGGTCTCGCCATAGATACTGGCATAGCAGCGATCGGGAATAACGGCTTTCATGTCCTGTAAATTTCCCTGAAGATTCCACATCTTGCCCGAATCTCTGATCGCTGCTGGCATAGATGCATCGACTATAATATCGCTGGGCACATGTAAATTAGTGATGCCTTTATCTGAATTAACCATTGCCAGGCTGGGGCCCTGCTCCAGGCATGCGTCCAGGTCCTGTTTAATCTCCAGACATAATTGATCAGGCAATGATGAAATCTTGTCATAGACATCGCCGATACCATTATTAAAATCTACTTTTAAGCCCTCAAGTGCCTCCCCGTGCTTCTCGATTGCATCTGAATAATAGGCCTTCACGGCATGTCCAAACATGATCGGGTCCGAGACCTTCATCATGGTCGCTTTGAGATGAAGTGACCAGAGAACACCTTGTTTCTTGGCATCTTCGAGTTGTTCATCCAGGAACCTGCGTAATGCAGTCGCATTCATAAAAGAAGCGTCGACCACTTCTCCTGCCTCTACCTCAACACCGGCAAGTAAGGTATGACTGACCCCTTTAGCATCGGTATGCACGATGCTGAGCTGGTCATCAGTGGCCAGGGTTATGGATTTCTCCGAAGCATAGAAATCGCCATCATTCATGTGAGCCACATGGCTTTGAGAATCTGCACTCCAGACTCCCATCCTGTGAGGGTGCTTGCTTGCATACGCCTTGACAGCCGATGCCGCTCTGCGATCTGAATTACCTTCTCTTAAAACGGGATTGACTGCACTTCCCTTGATCAAGTCATAACGCTGCTTAATATCCTGCTCGGATTCGTTCTTGGGTTCGTCAGGATAATCTGGCAGGTCGTAGCCTTTCTTTACTAATTCTTCAATAGCCGTCAGCAGTTGCGGGTTCGAAGCAGAAATATTAGGCAACTTTATGATATTAGCATCTCGGCGCTGGGTGATATCTCCTAGCGCTGCCAGGTAATCGGGTATCTTCTGACTGTCTGTTAATTTTTCAGGAAATGCCCCAATAATTCTTGCGGCTAAAGATATATCCCAGGTTTCCACACTGACATCTGCAGTATCCGTAAAAGCCTTGATAATGGGCAGCAATGAATAGGTAGCAAGCCTCGGCGCTTCGTCTGTATCCGTATAAATTATTCTAGGTATGTCTGTCATTCGATTTCTAATTATCATCCTGTTTACGCAAATGCCTTGTGAACATCTGCTTGTCCGTTTTGCATTCGGGTGTGAATGCCACGGCATTATAATCTAATGTTGATCCAGATTCATGTCCTTATCCTTACCCGGAAAGAGGCTGACAACACAAAGCAGATTCAAGCAGAAACCCTGTTCGGCCTGGCAGCTATATAAAATCGCGCCGCACCTGATTCTACTGTTTTTACACCTTGACTCAATTGTGTTCATATATAATCTGGTAATTCCCAGGAGGCATGCCATGCAGATTATCAGCGGATTTCAAAGCCATTTTTACCAAGCAAAGTCATTACCTGGGATAGCTCTACTAGCCCGTACAGGCTTTTTTCGCTGGGTCTGCTGCAGCTGTCTTATTGCTTCTTTCAGTATAGATCTGCAGGCTGATTATAAAGACCACATAACCTGCGCGGTCTATCACCGAATGCTGATAGGGAACCTTAAATCAAGAGGCCTTGATGAGCTGACTTATGCCGAGTCTGAAAAGATGAAAACCCAGATTGATCTTGCAAATCTTGCTGGCGACGCTAACTTCGAATCCTTTTCGCAGGATCAATTCAACCAGGACTGGGCCAGCATACTAGATCACATGACAGTTCAGATAAACCATAACTATGGGAATGTTTATTTACTGAAGGCGCGATACCAGACGCGCTGTAAAGCATTACAGCAACCCAACAGCACGCCATAGCTTTAAACATGCCTGAGCTCTAACATGCCTGAGCTCTAACATGCCTGAGCCTAGACCTTAGCCCCTAGAAGGGAGCACTACTTTCGAATGATACCGGTCTGCCGGTAACGGGATGATTAAACTCCACTTTTGCAGCATGCAGCATTAAGCGACTGGCTTTTGCAAGTGCAGTTGCATCCGCGTAGAGATCACAGCCCAGAATTGGATGACCTATAGAGGCTAGATGCAGTCTGAGTTGATGCTGCCTGCCAGTGACCGGGTACAGGGCTAAGCGGGTTTCAGTATCCAACCGTCTAACAACCTCAAATCGCGTTAACGCGTCTTTCCCGGAAACCCTGTCAATACGCTGCCTGGGCCGATGATTGGGATCCGGTGCTATAGGCAGGTCAATCGAACCATCACAAGCCGTAACCTGCCCATCAACCAGAGCCGTATAGGTTTTTTGAATTGAACGCTCTCTGAACAGTCGGTTCATAGCCGATACACTCTGCTTTGATAAACTCAGAACGACCAACCCGGAAGTGTCCAAATCAAGTCTATGAACAATAATGGCGGCTGGAAAATCCCCGAGCACTCTGTTTAAAACACAGTCTTTGACCACCCGGCCCGGAACAGTCAGCAAGCCCGCAGGTTTTTCAACGACAAGTATATGGTCATCATAATGGACATAGCGCAACGATTCATGACAGGGCGGCGGGATATGAAAAGTGGAGTGATTCAATTTACACATTAACGTATAGTGATCGTAATCCAAGGTTATCATCATTTCCTATGCCAGCAGAAGACGACAAACTTGCTAATGCTATTACCGATGTCACGCCTAAACTGCTCATGGCTATGGAAGCACTGGAGATCGCCCAGCGAAACCTCAACCCAGACAATATCCAGCAACTTAACAGCCTGGTTCAGAATTACCAGTCTGAATTAAGCTCGGCCAGCGCAATTCTAGATCCTCTTGAATTTCCGGAGGCAATAAGTACTCTCGGAGATCATCTGAAGCAGGCTTGCTTATACTGCCTTCGCGCTGGCGAAGGCTTTGCAAAAGGCCAGGAAGACATGCTTCAGGCCTTAAGAGCCAGTCGTGCTATGTGCCGTGCCCAGGAACACCTGTACCCTCTGGCACCCTTATTAACGCCCATAAATGAGTACTTTCTCGAGCCCGAATTCAGAACAAAATCCATGCTGCAGTCATTCATTGAGCAACCTAATCCCGAGTGCGGCATTTCACACATTGGCAACGAAAGGGATAAAAGAGGGGGTGTTTCCATTTACCTCCCTGAAAACCTGGATGCATCAAAACCAGCACCGCTTATTATGCCACTTCACGGTGGCACCGGACACGGTTCAGATATGCTCTGGTCATGGCTACGCGAAGCACGCAGCAGGGGTTATATCATCATCTCACCGACCTCCCAGGGTGATACCTGGTCAATGATGGGAGACGACATCGACGCGCCATTCCTGTCTAAGTACCTGGAACTCGCTGGTCAGCAATTCAATATCGACCCAACACGAATTCTGCTGGCGGGCATGTCAGACGGCGCGACCTACGCCCTGCAGACAGGCCTCAGGCCAGCAAGCCCATTTACCCATATAGCAGCTTTTTCGGGTGTTCTAGATCCACTCATCAGTATCAACGGACAGATTGTGCATGCCAAAAATCGTAAAATTTACCTGGTCCACGGCACGCGTGATTGGATGTTCCCTATCGATATGGCGAGAATGGCTGATACCCAGCTAAAAGCAGCGGGAGCAGACATAACCTTTCGAGAAATCACGGATCTATCACACAACTTCGCGCGAGCCGAACTGCCCCGTTTACTCGACTGGTTTTCACCTCCAGGAGACGCCCCATGAACAAGATTCTTATTTATCTGATCCTGATTGTCTTTACTGGCAGCAGCCTGGCGGAGGAACTGCTGATCGTACATACCAATGACTTTCACGGCCATATAGCTGAACAAAAAGATTATGCCGGGGCTGCCAGAATCGCAGCATTTGTGCAGGAACTCAGAGCCAATCATCCACTGGTACTATTTGTTGATGCGGGTGATGCCATTACCGGCACACCAGTCTCCAGTCTGTTTGAAGGTGAACCCATCTTCGATGTGATGAATGCCATGGGTTATGATGTAGGACTGCTGGGTAACCACGAGTTTGACTACGGTGCTGACAAAATAACCCGGTTCAGGGAAATTGCCAAATTTCCGTTGCTGGGAGCAACTGCCTTTGATTCTCAAGGCCAGGTTCTTTCAGACAGCCCATTTATCATTATTGAACGTGGCACGTTAAAAATCGGCATTATTGGTATCCTAACGGATACTACACCGTTACTAATAACACCGCATGGGAATAAAAACCTCACGTTTAAATCTCCAGCAGAGGTCCTCAAACAACTAATTCCCGCTATTAGGCCGAAAGTTGATTTCCTGATGGTCCTGTCGCACACAGGTTTTACCGAAGACATCGCACTGGCAAAACAATTTCAGGAAATCGACCTCTTCGTCGGCGGCCACAGCCACACTTTCAATAAACACCCCGTCAACACAGGCAGGAACCGAGTCGTGCAGGCAGATCACTACGGCCGGCATCTAGGACTGGTAAAGATCAATATCGACCCTGAGCGGGGACTGATGGAGTTTACCGGAGACCTGCTGGCTGCTGATGAACTACCCCAGCCCGATGCCAATGTGCTGTCACTGGTCGAATCTTACGAGAGCCAGGTAAGAGATCGGGTAGATACCCCCATCTGGAAAACCGACAAGCGCCTTTCCGAGGAGGAGTTACAACCCATCTTAGAGCGTATCCTGGCCCGTTACGTCAATGCCGACCTGGGTTTTTACAATTCTGGGGGCATCAGAGACAACATCGAAGCAGGGATCATTACCATCCGAAAACTCTGGAATATTGAGCCTTTCGGTAACACCCTCGTGACCCTTTCCATGACCGGTGCTGATTACCTGGTCCTGCTTTCCCAGGAGCCTAAACTACATCATTCTGCAGCCACTATTGAACCTGAAAAGAGGTATACCATTGCCACCAGCAACTTTATTGCAGCCCACGCCATAAAGGCCTTTGGTTCATCTATTCAGGTTCAGGAGCGAGACGTGCTAATTCGTGATGTGCTGATCGAACATATTACCAAATATGGTCTGTGATACACCTTGCTATCAGCCCTATCGCGGTTCCGAATGTGGCTCGCAAAAGAAATGCTGAGTCAGCATCAGAAACTGTTCCAGCTGATCATGATGAACCCAATGTCCCGCATTCTCTAGGATGATATGCGAAGCATTAGCAAAATATTCAGCAGGATCTGTCTCTGTGTTCTGGCCAAACAGGCTTTCGCTTCCGCTCAATAACAGCAAGGGTGACAGGATTCGTTTCCATAGCGCCCTGGTCTGCTCCAGGGATATATCAAATGGCGCCATGACATGACTATAGTTATCGAACTTCCACGAATAACTGCCGTCTTCATTCTGATTACTGCCATGTCCTGTGAGGTGGCGAGCCTGGTCCTCAGTTAAGTGACTATTTTCATTGTGCATTCTCTGGTAAGCATCTTCCAGGGCTTCATAACGCTTTGGTAACCGACCAGAAACCGCCCTGGTGCTTTCTATCCAGGCTCTCATTTTTTCGTGAACCGGCACATCCTGATGGGCCCATGCCGGACCGCCGGTACCTTCAATAATTACCATTTTTTCAATGTTTTCCGGGAAAACACCCGCATACCGAAGGGCAACACTACCACCCAGAGAATGGGCGATAATTTTCAATGGAGCCAGCTTCAATTGATAAATCAATTGCGCCAGATCATAGACATAATCTGTGTGGTTGTAAGTACTACCATGAACCCACTGCGAATCGCCATGCCCCCTGAAATCCAGAGCAATGACATGGTATTCATCTCTCAATGCCTGTGCCACCCAATCCCAGTTGTGGCAATGATCCCGGTTGCCATGCACCAACAATAACGGCGGCGCATCGGAATTTCCCCAATCCAGATAATGTAATCTCAGTCGCTGAGAGTAGTACGAGTGCGAAGTTGGCGTGGCACTATGCATCTGTTTTTATTCCCTCGAATACTATCACGCTTCGCGCTCCTTGCTTGTGGTCTATTAATCGGGTAGCCCAAGTACTCGCTTGGCAATAATATTGAGCTGGACCTCCGAGGTGCCACCTTCAATAGAATTTGCCTTGGTTCTCAACCAGGCACGGGTCGCTTCTAGTTCCTTCTCCTCAAACCCTTCACCCTGCCACCCAAGCATCTGCACCCCCATGGCCTTGAGTAACAGCTCTGAGCGGCTTTTATTCTGTTCGGTACCATAGAGTTTAAACATTGAAGATACAAAGCTGGGTGCCTTGGTCGATCTGGATTCTTCCAGATTACGGCGCACCGCCAATCCGAAACAGCGATCATTCATACCATGCTGGATAACTTCATCTCTGAGTTGAGGCTGTGCTAACTTCCCATCTGAGACACCCACATACTGACGGGCTACTTCTACCAGGTTTGATCTGCCAGCACCGCCACCCTGGCCACCACCAATCATGGTTCTTTCATACTGAAGCAGTCGTTTAGCGACAGTCCAGCCATCGTTGACCTGGCCTACCACGTTCTTCCTTAAGGCCCTTGCATCCTGGAAGTAGGTTTCGCAAAAGGGTGATAACCCACTGATCAATTTAATCGGCCTGACGGATACGCCAGGCTGGTCCATATCAAACAATAGGAAGGTAATACCATTGTGTTTCGGTGCCTTTGGGTCCGTTCTCACCAAACAAAAAATCCAGTCGGCTCGATCAGCCCCGGAAGTCCAGACCTTCTGACCGTTAATTATATATTCATCACCATCGACAACCGCCCTGGTTTGCAGGCTGGCCAGATCTGAGCCGGAATTAGGTTCGCTGTACCCCTGGCACCACCAGATTTCACCTGTTGCAATTCTTGGCAGATGTTCGGCTTTCTGCTCTTCTGTTCCATATTCGAGAAGAGCCGGTCCTATCATTGAAAGCCCCATTCCGACCAGCGGGGTTCTTACCTTCAATCTGCTCATCTCTTCTCTTAATACCTGGCATCCAAGCCTGCCCCGCCATACTGTTTAGGCCATGTTGGCGCGGTATAGCCCTTTTCGGCGCAACGTTGCATCCATAGCTGCGTGTCCGGGTTTTTATACCTGGCACGTTTTCCACCGCCAGGATATTCATCCCCCGGCATTGCAGTGCGCATTGACTCGGGACACTGACTTGCCAGCCAGTCCCTGGTTTCCTTTCTAAAGACGTCTAAATCCATAATTCCCCCTACTCGAGACTGGTGTAAAAATTATCTGATTGGCCTCAGTTGAAACCAGGTAATCTCTGCTCTGGTTCCCAATCTTAAAACAGGACCCCAGGTCCCCGTTCCCTGAGAGACATACAAGTGAGCTCCATGATAACTGAACAATCCCTTAACCTGCTCAAATACCCTGGCAACCAGTAAATTGAACGGAAATATCTGGCCATTATGCGTATGCCCACTGAGCATTAACTGTACCCCAGCACGCCCTGCAGGGACTAAACCCTGCGGTCTATGGTAAAGAAGGAGCGTAAATGCGTTCGAATTTATTTCTATTTTTTCTAGTTGTTTTTCAACCTGATAGGGATCATCCTTATCATCAATACCTACGATCTGGACATCATCCCGAAACCAGGCTGTTGCGTTACGTAGCGACTGTACCCCCACCCTTTCTAGTTTTAATAAAATATCTTCCAGGTCTTCATACCGCTCGTGGTTACCTATGACAAAATAAATTGGCATTGTTAATCCGGAAAAACAGGCCAGCACTTGTTGTTGTACATTTTTCTGATCAATAAGATCCCCTGTAATGCACAGGATCTGAGGGTTCAAATCGACGATCCGGGCGACTATGCGCTCCAAAAAGGCCTGACTTCTTGAACCAATATGAACGTCCGTAATCTGTACCAGGCTGAGTGGTTCCTGCAATTCTGGATATTCCAGCTCAATCCTGTGGATGAAAGGAACAACAGCTGCAAAAAGACCTGCTCCCCCTCCTATGGCAACAACCCAGGTGACTACCCACGCAGCACTATTGGCCGACAGCAGATCAAACCAAACAAGCCCCTCAGCCATAACCGTAGCAAGAACCAGAATTGGACTGACACCAAGCATAAAGTCCAGGCTCTGTCTGACTAATCTGGACAGGCCCGTGTTCGGATTACGCAATAGACCTCTTGCAACTACCTGACTACTGGTCACCACGACCAGCACCACAGCCCAGATGAAGACCGGTAACTCAAGCCAGAATGAGATCCGCAGCACAGGATAAACAAACAACACCAGATGTAGGACCAGTCCGATCAGAGCGATCTTTATCCATGGTCGCGACCTGCCGGCTTGCCTGGGAGCTTCTGCTGATCTTGTCATTATTGGTGTATCACCCCATGCACTCAGCCCCAGGAGCTAAGCTTGCCTCCACCAGGCCACACCTTGTTCATCTTCTTCTACAACCAGGAGTCTTCTGCCCTGAGCACAGTGAAGGTGCGCGATCGCCTCGCCTGTAGCGGGGAAATAACTCATATCTGTAATTTCGCTCTTAAACAGAGCGCCAAAAACGTCCACTGCTCGCTTAGGTTCGGCGCAGAGATCATAAAGCCTTTCGATCGCCACTTCATGCCAGTCGATCAAGGCGGTGAGTCTTTCATGAAGCCCTTCGAATATATCCTGATGAGCCGGCAATACCAACAGATTCGGCGGAAGCAGTTCCCTAAACCTTATACTCGATGCGATCCAGTCTCGAAGCGGGTTAGCCAGCGGCTCGGACGGTTGGACACTGACATTAGGCGTTATCCTCGGAAGAATCTGATCACCAGCCAGAATAATTTTCAGTTCTGGACAGTAAAGGCAAACGTGTTCTGGCGCGTGGCCATGACCGATCACTGCTCGCCATTCCTTGCCATTTATATCAATATACTCTCCATCCTGAATTCTTCTGTAACCCGCTGGTAAAGGTGAAATACTGGCACCGAACTGACCAAACCTCTGCCGATAACGAGTCAACCTCGAATCATCAAAGCCAGCTCGTTTGTAGAAACGAATGGCATCTTCAGGAACATCTGTTGGCCGGTCAGCCGCCATCACTTTACACATATAGAAGTCGCTTCTGCTCATCCACAGGGGACAATCAAATTTAGACGCTATCCAGCCTGCATTGCCCGTATGATCTGTATGCAGGTGAGTTGCTATCACCCGTGTTACAGGCTTGCCGTCTAGATATTTATCGAAAATTGCGTTCCAGCATGCCTTTGCCTGATCGGTATGCAAACCAGTATCAACTATCGTCCAACCATCATAATCCTGAAGTAACCAGACATTAATATGATTTAACCGTCCCCATAGCGGCAACCTTGCCCAGAAAACACCTTCAGCAACTCTGGTGATCTCGCCCTCAGCGGGGCACTGGTCAACAAAACGATAAACCAGAGGGTCATACCCTCTTTTCGACTTCACACGACTACTATTTTTGCTCACTTCATTCACCATCTCTGCCAAGGTCCTTTGAGGCTTGCTCATCCTTTCATTAAGATTTTCTATCACCCATTCGTTACACTCTTAGAAAATCAGCTCTATGATCCTACTACGCGACCCCATTTCGCGACCCCATTGAAGATCACTTGAGCATAGATCACTCTGCCTTTGGGTAACTGAGATCAACAACTTCTAATACGCAGGTTAACTACCATTAACCACCCTCATGCTCTGCATATATTAACGCTACAACGCATGTAACCGGTGATAACCAGAAGTCATCATCGAGGCGCTCATGGTTGACCAAACTCATTATTAAAAACTCATTATTAAAAGAACTAATCGTTACCGATGCCGGTCGCAAAAATATCGCTGCCTACGGCCCTGGTAAAAAGCCCTAATAAAAGGGTGAATAGTCGCCTATGGCTGTATTAAAAGAACGAATAGTCGCCCAAGACTAAATCAATAGAGCCAATCATTACTTATGACTATATGACTGTATGCTTGTATGACTGTATCCAGTTAACTGATAGTTAGCTATAACCGTACGCACCCGGTATTAAACATATTACCTTTTAAAGGGGCCAGATTTTATAATAAACAAATATTATAATCACCAACTTCTATGCGCATGCTACTTCATCATAAGGTTAGATAATATCACTATTGGCAACCACTCCCCCTCTGCGGGCCCTGTTTTTTCCTTTCCCCATGCTCAAAGAGCCTTGCTTACCTGCCTGGTTATTGTTGGCATGGGGTTCTCTGTATTATTCCCTCTGCTGGCACCAATCGGCCGAGAAATGGCATTATCTGAATTTCAGATTACCAGCATTATAGGCTGTTCCGCGCTAACGGTGTTTCTGGCATCGCCTTTCTGGGGAAGAGTCAGCGACCGCTGGGGCCGAAAACGAGTACTCCTCATAGGGTTATTCGGTTTCTCTGCCGGTACCTTCGTCTTCAACTGGGTACTCAGTCTTGGACTAAATGGTTTATTGACAGGTTCCTCTTTATATATCGCCTTGCTTGTTACCCGGATTCTGCACGCTGCAGTCATGTCAGCGACGATGCCTGCAGCCACCGCCTATATGGCTGATATAACGACAACTGCAACAAGAATCAAAGGCATGGGCGCTACTGGAGCAGCCAACAATCTTGGCGCAATTCTGGGGCCTGCCATCAGTGGCCTAGCCGTTTTCTCGTTGTTAATGCCGCTCTGGCTCATGGCTGTTATCGCTTTTTTCAATGGCTTGTTTGTCTGGCGCTACCTGCCAGAATCTCCTAACCCGATAAAACCAAAAAGTGAACTGCCTACTCCCGTACGCTATAGCGACCCGCGCATCTTGCCCTTTATAGTGGTAGGCGTCTTCATGTTTATGGGTTTTGCGCTGGTTCAACAGACAATGGGGTTTCGCTTTCAGGATGCCCTGGGATTGTCCGCTAGCGAAACGGCGAAAACTCTCGGCATTGCCATGATGTTTTCAGCAGCTGCTTCTCTATTTGCCCAGGGCTTTATCGTTCAACGACTCAATGTACAACCCTTTTTTCTTCTCAAGCTTGCTATACCTCTACTGGTAATCGCCTTCTTGCTCATGGCCATCTTCGAGACCCGAGCCTGGCTAACGATCGCAATGATCATACAGGGTTTTGCTATGGGACTGGCAGGCCCAGGCTTTATGGCTGGTGCTTCGCTGGCAGTAAAAAACACCGAGCAAGGCTCGGTGGCCGGTGTGGCAGCATCGTGCGGACCACTTGGATTTACCTTTGGCCCCTTACTCGGTGGGGTACTCTACCAAATAAACCCGATATTACCCTATTCGTGCGCTGCCACGATCTACATTTTCCTGTTTGCATCAATGCAGTGGCTGGGAGCAAAGGTAGACAAAAACGAGACCAAAACCAACTGATACGGCCCCAGGCAGGGATTAATCAAAAGACGACTGGGTACACACCATATAGCGTTTTACCCAGGTGATGATGTATTCTTGTGTTATGAATGACATCTCTCGCGTCGAGACTTATAAAAGCCTGGCCAACCAGACGGAATTAGCGCTTTTCCAGATCAATTCCGATCAGCAATTGACCTTTACCAACCAACACTTCGAGCACCTTCTTGACTGGGGCTAAGGCGCGCTTGAAGGCCATTTAGTCTATGAATTGGCCTACCCTGATCACAAAGATCCGGCAGCGCTATTAACGGCATCAGCAATAAATAAATTGCGCCAAACAACGGAAAAACTAAAGCAGTAACCTGGCGACAACCTGGCAGCTAAAACAATGCTATTAACAGTTATCGAAACCTAATAATTCAAAAAAGAAAATCCAATTATGTCTTTTAAAATTCTGAGTCTTATCGCTATAGCAGTTATCTCAAACTATTACGCGGACACCACTTCAGCCGAGGTGGGGAGCGGCGCTGTTAAGTTCGCCCAACTCGAGCAGACGCTACCAACTCCCACCGTTTACAGGACAGCGTCCGGCTCACCTGGACCGCTTTACTGGCAACAACAGGCAGACTACAAAATAAATGTCTTTCTCGACCCTGAACAGCGATCAATAAAAGGTTCGGAAACGATCGTCTATACCAATAATTCTCCCCATCATCTTAACTATATCTGGTTGCAGTTAGATCAGAACCGATTCAAGAAAAATTCCCTGGAAAATCGCTCTATAACGGAATCGGGTAAAGATCGCCTCAGCTTTGACAGATTGCGTAAAATGCAATCAATGTCGGACCGAAGTCATGGCTTCAAACTGACTGCTGTGACCGACCAAAATAATAAAGCGCTCAGTTATACCATCGTCGATACCATGATGCGCCTGGACCTGCCTGAACCCTTAATCAAGGGGAAACGTACCCACATCAACATCAACTGGGAATTCAATATCATCGAAGAGGCTGCTCTCGGCGGAAGAAGCGGTTATGAGCAATTTGACACCAACAAAACACAGATATTTTTTCTGGCACAGTGGTATCCGAGGCTTGCTGCCTACACGGATTATGCCGGGTGGCAGCACAAGGCTTTTCTCGGCAGAGGCGAATTTACCCTGGAATTCGGGAATTTCGATGTCAGTATCACCGTTCCAGACAATCATGTCGTATCCGCAACCGGACGCCTGACCAACCCTAAAGAAGTATTATCGGCAGACCAGAGAAAGCGCTTTGCCGCAATATCTGCTGACCAACCCAGCTTCATCATAACGCCGGAGGAAGCACGGATAAATGAATCATTAGAATCTTCCGGTAGCAAGACCTGGAGATTCAAGGCTGAGCGCGTAAGAGATTTTGCCTGGGCATCATCTACTAAATTTATCTGGGATGCGATGCTACATCTTCAACCAGGCGCAAAATTCGACAAGGTTCTGGCAATGTCCTTTTATCCAAATGAGGCGCAACCGATCTGGTCACGTTACTCCACCCACGCTGTGGCCCATACTATGGACGTATACTCGCGATTTTCCTTCGACTACCCTTACCCCACCGCCCAGAGCGTCAACACCTGGGAAAGTGGCGGCATGGAATATCCCATGATCACTTTTAATGGCTATCGACCCGCCAAGCCAGAAGACAAAATATCAATCGACGGATCAGACCCGGAGGAAACAGAAAGTACCGAGGAACTCGAACAGGAGATCGGCGAGATAACCTATTCAAGAAGAACCAAGTATGGATTAATTGGCGTCATCATTCATGAAATTGGCCACTTTTACTTTCCCATGATCGTAAATTCGGATGAAAGGCAATGGACCTGGATGGACGAAGGGTTAAATACCTTCCTTGAATACGTTGCCGAACTCGAATGGGAGGAGAATTTCCCTGCTTTCAACCGCGATCAGACAAATGTGCTTGACTACATCCCGGAATACATGACGTCAACCCGTCAAGTACCGATCATGACTCAATCTGACTCCATTTTGCAATTTGGTCCGAATGCGTACAGTAAACCGGCCGCAGCCCTCACCGTCCTCAGAGAAACCATCATGGGTAGAGAACTGTTCGATTTTGCTTTTCGGGAGTACTCAAATCGCTGGAAGTTCAAACGCCCGACCCCGGCCGATTTTTTTCGAACCATGGAAGACGCCTCTGGCATTGATCTAGACTGGTTCTGGCGGGGCTGGTTCTATACAACGGAACATGTTGATCTGGGCATCAGTCAAATACGGACTTATCGGATCAAGACAAACGATCCTGACAAGGACTTTGCGCTTAATAGAACCAAGAAAGCCGGAGATGAACCCGCACCCATTAGCGAGCAACGCAATCGAGAGCAGGGCATAATTCCCCGTGCAGAGCGCTTTCCTGAACTACGGGATTTCTACAACGACAATGACCCGCACACGGTCACCAACAAAGATAGAAATCAGTACAGCAAATTTCTGGACAACCTGGAGGATTGGGAAAGCCAAGCCTTTAATCGTGTGCTCAGGGAAGACCCCTACCTCTATTTTATCGATTTCAAGAATACAGGTGGTCTCATATCACCCATCCCTCTGAGTATTTACTATGCTGATGGCAGCAAGAAAGAAAGCATGCTGCCGGCCGAGATCTGGCGAAGAGATGCCGATGAGGTCACTTTCCTCATGGTTGAAGATAAACCCATTGACGCCATTGCAATCGATGAAAAGCATCAGATCGGAGATGCCGACTTCGACAACAATCGCTATCCACCTGAGATCAAACCTTCTCGACTAAGCGTTTATAAAGGTAAAAATAAAAAGAAAAATCTGATGGCCGACATGTTGGTCAAATTGAAATCGAAAAGGAAAGATGGTGAAGATCAATCCGATTCCGTACCACTGGATAACGGAAATTAAAGATGCAAATCCTAGATAGCATCTCGGAACTCGGCTATTCATATGCGTAACTCATACTTGCTGGCCATGAATTGGCTGGCGCTCACTTTATGTTTTAGCTCTATGCAGGCTACGGCGCACCGGCAGCACCATATGTGGACCACAATCGTCCAGGCCGATGCCCGGGGCCTGATCGAAATCAGCCATCGAATCCATGCTAAAGACGCCTTGCAAGTACTTCAAAATTTAGGTGTTGTCAGACCTGAATTAACATCAATAAAGGAACTTGCGCAACTGGCACTGTATCTGGAATCGACTTTTACCGTCACTGACCCCAGTGGACAGCTAACCCTGCCTCAACTGATCGGATCCGAGTTAGAAGGTAACTTTGTTTTTATCTATCAAGAACTGGTTAGCAATCTTAAGCCCAATGAATACAGCTACCAATCTTCCGGCTTGATGGAAGTGCACAGTGATCAGGTCAATTACGTCCAGATCCACCTGCACAACAGCATACAGACGCTGGAATTCCGGGCCACACGCACGCCGACTGCGTTATAGCCCAACTTGGGCAAGCGTACCTGTTGCTGGCCTGCCTTCATTCGGGTTATCGTGTAATTGCAATGGTTACGCTATGACCCAATATGAATAAACCTAAAAAAGCAGTGGTTATACTACTGGATAGCTTGAACAGACATATGCTGGGTTGCTACGGTAGCAAGGAATTCAAAACGCCTAACATCGACCGCCTGGCCGCCAAATCATTGCGATTCCAGAAACATTACACAGGTTCGCTACCCTGTATGCCCGCACGACACGATATTCTAGTGGGCGCACTGGACTTCCTATGGAAACCCTGGGGTTCAATCGAATTGTGGGAACGCCCCCTTTCCCATTACCTGAGACGCAAAGGGATTGTCACCCGTTTAATTACTGACCACCCTCATTTATTCGAAACCGGCGGTGAAAATTACCACACGGATTTTCTTTCATGGGATTATCTCAGAGGGCATGAAAGTGACCCTTGGCGCACCCGAAAGGACCCCTCCTGGATAGGCTCTCCAGCGCTGCCAGCCGGTTTCAAATACCAATCCGATGAAAACTCGTACCCTTATGATCTGTCAAGAACCTACTTCAGGGAAGAGCTTGATTTCCCGGGGCCAAAAACGATGCGAGCCACCAGCAAATGGTTGGAAAATCACGGTAACAGCCATGACAGCTTCCTGCTGTTTGTTGATGAATTCGATCCTCACGAGCCCTTTGATACACCAGCTCCCTGGGCAAATATGTATGACCCAGACTGGAAAGATGACATGATAATCTGGCCTCCCTATGCTGTCGGTGCCCAAGAAAAGGGTCTCATCACGGCGCGACAAGCCAGACACATCAGAGCAAACTATGGATCTAAATTATCCATGATCGACCATTGGCTTGGCGAAGTAATCGATGTTATGGATGAAAAGGATCTCTGGAAAGAGACCCTGTTTATTGTATGCACAGACCACGGCCACTATCTGGGTGAAAAGGATATGTTCGGCAAACCCAAAGCCATGCAATATGAACCGCTCGGCCATACACCGCTGCTCATTCACTACCCCGGTATTGCGCCGGGAGATATCCATGCACTTACTACAAACGTAGATATTCACGCTACCCTCGCTGACCTCTTCGATATTGAAGTTGATCACAAGACCCATGGATACTCGCTACTACCTTTAATTGACGGCAGCAAGAATACCATCCGGGATTGGGCGCTAGGGGGTATATTCGGAAACTGGGTGCAGATTCAGGATGACCGGTTCAAATATGCCCGGGCACCAGTTGACTCGAATTTTCCACTTTCCATGTGGTCCAATCGCTGGTCGACAATGCCGGTGCCGCCACTACCCAATCTCCGCTTACCTGATCCCGACCACCGAGCCTTCCTCGATTATATGCCCGGATCCAAAATACCGGTCATGCGACAGCCTTTTGCAGAAGGCGACCTTCTGCCCTATTGGTCTCTCAATGCACCCATTAACGATCATCAGCTCTACGATATTGACAATGACCCCGAAGAGAACCACAACTTATCTGGTGAGGCGATTGAGACACAAATGCTGGACATGATCAGTACCGCGCTTACCGAACTCGAAGCTCCCAGGGAACAATTCAAGCGCTTAGGGCTATAAGCCAGCAGCCATATTGCTGACCTGCTGTTGAATTTTGGAAAAACCAGAGTCTCTGGTTAACCGCCCTGCAGCGCAGAAAACCAGAAAGGCCGGTCGAAGGTCCCCCGGACTGGCCTGCGCATTTGTGCCGGTTAAGTTTATTCACTCAAGAGAAAAACTTTCCAGCCCGGACAGAGATCATTGATCACTGTCGCGCCACCCCATCGACCGCTAAAGCTCGTTAACCAAGCTCATCAACGAGCATCATCAACAAAGTTCAATGGATGACCACGCGTTTCCCACTGACACGATATTAACTGGCCCGTGGTCGATAAAGTGATAAATGCTGTTGCCAGATTCTCACCACCAAAGCAGATATTAGTAGTCAGCACATCAGGCATTGGGACCAGTCGAGCAGCAGTGCCATCGGCCGAATGCACCGTAATACCGCCCGTTATAAGCGTGGCTACACATATGTTTCCCAGAGCATCAACCGCCAGTGAATCAAACATGTGATAGTCCGGAATCTGAGCCATCATTGTAGGCCTTTGCGCTGAATTCAGGCGCCCCGGACCTGACAAGTCGTATGCCCACAGCCTGCCTGTCGGCGTCTCTGCTACATAAAGGGTGCATTCATCAGGTGACAGACCAATTCCGTTAGGCCCCTCCAGGGGAAAGATAACTTCTTCGATTGAAAGGCCATCTATGCTGGCATAGTAGACGCCTGTGCGATCGCGGTCACGATCCCTGACTTTGCCATGATCAGTGATCCAGAAACCACCCTGACGATCAAACACCAGATCGTTAGGGCCTCTTAAAGGAAACCCCGCACAATCATCATACAAGATCTCGACCTTACCGCTGTCGAGATCGACCCGTTCAATCCGCCCACCACTATAGTCGTCTGCTTGTTGGCCCGGAAAAACCAGTCCGTTACTACTCGTGTGCCACTTGAACCCCCCGTTATTACAGATGTAACAATGACCATCCGGGCCAATAGCAGCACCATTAGGCCCACCCCCGATATGCGCCACAATATCAACCTGGCCATCAGGGTGGACTCGAGACAAAGTTCCCCGCTTAATCTCAACCACCAGGACAGACCCGTCGTTCATGGCAATAGGACCTTCCGGGAACTGCAGCTGATCCGTTATAACGTTAAAGCCTTCCAAATCATTCCTCCTGAAGTGCACTGTGTTAACGATCCCTGACCGTTTAATTTATGCCAAGGCCACCTCATCATAAAAACCTGGGAACCAGTTAATTCTCCACAAGTTATTCAACGATGGGTTCTCCACCCTGATCGACAATCATTTGTTTTACTTCAGCAAGCATCTGCTCCAGGCGTTTTTCATCAACCCCCCTCATAACAAGATTGGTCCCATAACCATCCTTGCGGTAAAAAGGATAGGAACCTAAATCTATGTCACTATATCGATCCTGGATATCGGTTAGTTGAGCCGCCACCTGGCTTTCTCCCAAGTAGGCTCCAACGCTGCGCGATCTAACCGGTCTTCCTCCCGGTAACCGATGGCCATCCAGAGAACTCGCCATGGCCTGCATGACCGCGGGGACACCGGCCATGACAAAAACATTTTCTATCTGGAACCCGGGAGGGCCTCCAGTGGGGTTTTCAATGAGCACACCGCCTAAAGGAATCCTTGCCATTCGCAGTCTGGCAACCATAACCTCCTCTGGCGCTTGCCTCTGCCTGATCAGAGCTTCAACCTCCGGATGCAGATACAGCTCCGTTTCAAACGCTCTAGCAATACTGTCGGCGGTTATATCATCATGGGTGGGCCCAATACCGCCCGTGGTAAAAACATAATCGAATTCCCGGCGACACTCATTAACGGTCGTTATAATCTTCTCTTCGATATCCGGTATCACCCTGGCTTCGCTCATCCTGATACCCAGTTCATTTAGCACTTTCGCCAGATGTGCCAAATTAGTATCCTGGGTCCTGCCTGATAATATTTCGTTACCTATGATGACCAAACAGGCCGTAACCGATTTCTTCGAATTCATATCTCTCCTCTCTTCATACCACAAAATGTCTGCTTTAAATCGCCTTCACGGTTGGGTCTGATGTTATCCCGGCTGCTTCCAGCAACCAGTCTATACGATCATTTCCCCAGAAATACTCCTCAACACCATCATCTTCCAAAACAAAAAACGGCACACCGAAAACACCATCCAACTCACTCCTGCGAATGCCACCGACGCATATCTTGTCCAGCTTTTTTCGATGTGTCTCTGTCCAGCTTAAGGGTATATCCAGGGCCATGTCCTGACAAATCTTCTCAATAACATCCTTCTGCATCACATCCAGTCTTCCTCTGCCATCAAAATCAAAACGGCGGGCGAAAACCGCATTGCCGAACTGCCAGCCGAGGCCCGCGTCTACGGCACTGAGGTAAGCTAGATGGACTGGCTGCCATTGCTCTATGCCTGTCATCGTACCCACTTTTCGAACCCGGTAGTCAGTGGCTTCATCCAGATGGAATTGTCCATCAAGTCGATCCAGAAAAGATCTGTTCAACCCTGCTGTTTCCGCTTGCCGAGCGGCATCCTTAAAGACATACCTCAGTTTAAATAGATTATCGGACGGATTATCCATGTGACCACCAAATATCACGTCTGGCCACAGCGGCATGGTCTGGACAATTGACCTGACCGGCTCGGGTAACAGACTCATCCTGTGAAAGGCGACACCGGCAAATGGGGATCGAAAACTAAAATAGAAGCGAATGATCATGACTTTTCTCCCCCCACAGTAACAAATAGTTTATGCTTATGCAGCCAGTTAACTCGATATTAAAGCCACAGACAATCCTACTAACATCAATTTAAGCCAGCATGAAATCAGCAGCAGAAGAACTCGATCACATCCTTATCCGAGGCGCTCGAGAGCACAACCTAAAAAACATAGAAATTAAGATCCCGAAACGCAAACTGGTGGTACTAACCGGCGTATCAGGCTCAGGAAAATCATCGCTAGCCTTCGATACCCTATATGCTGAAGGCCAGAGAAGATACGTGGAATCCCTGTCTGCCTATGCAAGACAGTTTCTCGGCCAGATGGAAAAGCCAAAATACGATACTATCCGAGGCCTTTCGCCAACCATTTCAATCGAACAAAAAACCACCAGTCGAAATCCTCGATCAACTGTGGGCACCATTACCGAAATATCTGATTACCTGCGTGTTTTCTATGCTCGACTGGGCAAGCAGTTCTGTCACCAATGCGACCAACCCGTCAACGGACAAACCGCTGAAAAGATAGTCCATACCCTGATGTCTGAGGCAGCCAATAGCCGACTGTTCTTATTACACCCATTATTGGTGAACAGGAAAGGTGAACATCGGGATATTATAGAAGAAGCTAAAGCACAGGGCTTTGTTAGACTCCGGATCAACGGTGAAATGGTGCGTAGCGAAGAAATAACCGTGCTCGACAAAAGGAAAAAGCACACTGTTGAAGCTGTAGTCGATCGAATTATTATCAAGCCGGGCATAGAAGAAAGGCTTACCGAATCAGTCGAGCAGGCTCTTCAACTAGGTAAGGGCGTTCTAATTGCCAACGTAAATCAACAGGATCGTGTCTACTCAGAGCACCTGGCGTGCGAAAAATGCCGCATTTCCTTCCCCAGCCTCTCGCCGCAGTCATTTTCCTTCAACAGTCCTCAGGGAATGTGTTTAAAGTGTAATGGACTGGGTACCCAGGTTGCCTTTGATGAGAGACTGGTTATCCCGGATAATAAGCTGGCCATTAAGGATGGGGCTTTAAAACCAGTCGGTAGAATCGATGAGAGTAGCCGATCGATGACAGCAACCTTTCATCGCCAGATGTTTACCCATCTAGGCATCCCCCTGGATAAGCCCTGGAACAAGCTTTCAAAAAGCCAAAAAAGAACCATCCTCCACGGCACTGGGGAGGTCCGCTATAAAATTAACTGGGGCTCTCATGGCACCTCACAATCCAGATACGAAGGCCTGCTGAATCGGTTGATGAGACGATTCCGAAATACAAAATCAGAAGGCATGAAAAGATGGTATTCCCAGTTTCTAGCGAATACGCCCTGCAATGCCTGCCTTGGCGAGCGGCTGCGTCCGGAAAGCGCAGCCGTCAGGATAGCCGACAAGACCATCGTTGAGGTCTCTGCCATGACCATAGACAGCGCATTTGATTTCTTCAGCACGTTAAAGCTGTCAGGATCCGATGCTGAGATTGCCCGCGAATTGGTAAAGGAAATTAACTCTCGCCTTGGTTTTCTGAATTCGGTGGGCTTATCTTATCTTTCACTGAACCGCCTGGGCCCCTCGCTGTCTGGCGGAGAATCACAACGAATCAGACTTGCCAGTCAGGTTGGTTCAGAACTTTCAGGCGTTATTTATATTCTGGATGAACCCAGTATTGGACTACACCAGCGAGATAATCAGCGCCTATTGAAAACCCTGATGAAAATGCGGGACATCGGCAATACAGTCATCGTTGTCGAGCATGATGAAGAAACAATCAGATCGGCAGATTACGTTGTTGATTTTGGCCCTGGAGCAGGCATAAATGGTGGATCTGTAGTCCATACAGGAACCCCTGCCAGTCTGCTAAAAAACAAAAAATCACTGACCGGCCGTTATCTCTCAGGCAGGAATCAGATTATGCGGAGAGAGAAATGCCGACAGAAAAGCGGCACGCTTACCATCATCGGCGCATCTGAAAACAACCTCAAAAACATCGATGTTAATTTCCCGCTGGGCGTGTTGACGGCTGTCACGGGTGTAAGTGGCGCTGGCAAATCGACGCTGGTGAACGACATCTTGTTTCCTGCATTAGCACGTCATTTTCATCCCCATAGCCAGAAGATCGGTAAACACAACCGAATTGAAGGGCTTGATCAACTGGATAAAGTGGTCGCGATTGACCAGAAACCCATTGGCCGGACACCTCGCAGCAATCCGGTCACCTACATCAAGGTTTTTGATGAGATACGAAAATTCTTCTCGCTACTGCCTGGATCAAGAATGCGAGGTTATCAACCGGGCCGATTCTCTTTTAATGTTAAAGGGGGTAGGTGCGAGACCTGTCAAGGGGATGGTGTAAGAAAAATTGAAATGCATTTCCTCTCTGATGTTTATGTTAGGTGCGAATCCTGTCAGGGCAGCAGATTTAATGAAGCAACACTGGAAGTAAAGTACCAGGGCAAGTCCATTGCCGATGTCCTGCAAATGACAGTTCTGGAGGCGGTACAGCACTTCTCAGAACACACTAAAATTGTGGCGTCATTACAATTACTGGTTGATGTCGGCCTTGACTACCTGCATTTGGGTCAACCTTCTTCAACTCTGTCAGGGGGGGAAGCACAAAGAATCAAACTGGCAAGGGAGCTTTCTAAAGTAGCAACAGGTAAAACCTTTTATATTCTTGATGAACCGACCACAGGATTACACTTTGATGATGTGAGGAAACTACTAATCGTGCTGAATCGACTGGTTGATGCCGGCAATTCTGTCACGGTCATTGAGCACAATCTGGATGTCATAAAAACGGCGGACTGGATTATTGACCTTGGCCCTGATGGCGGACCTAAAGGTGGTAAAATGATAGACCAGGGAACACCCGCTCATTTAGCCAGCAAAGGCAAAGGCGACACCGCCGCGTTCCTTAATCAAGCACTCAGCAAGAAGCATCAATTAATTTCAAGCTGATTCTGATTTGACTCGAAATCAAGTACCAGCAGCAACTTGTGCAACCTTGTATTTCACCCACCTCAGTGACTTGCGCCTGATCAACCCGTTTGCCATGGGTTTGCAGTAGATTAGTCCTCCCCTTGTTGGCTGGTGTCTTCCGTACCGGCCAGGAAAGGACCCCAGGTAGGTTACCAAGCATTTTTATGTGGAGATGCTTTGGAAATTCGTGTTACTTTAAAGCCGTGACTGAATTCGACCCCAAACTTGTCCCCATTAGACCCGCAGCGACCGTCATGCTTATAGCAGACCGCCCCGATCTGCAGATATTCATGCTAAAACGTCACGCGAATACCGTTTTTGCCGGAGGAATGTGGGTGTTCCCAGGTGGCGGGGTAGATCCAGAAGACAGTCAAACACAGTTCAACCAAGCCAATATAGATGAACTGGATGCGCACAGCAGTTCGCTATTAGAACTCGAATCCGGTGGGTTAGCCTACTACATTGCAGCAATCAGAGAGAGTTTCGAAGAATCAGGGATCCTTTTTGCGCACCGTAACGAAGAACAGCAGCTTATCAACTTGTCTGATAACAATACTCGAACTCATTTTGATTCCCTGAGAGACCAGTTAAATAACCGGCAAACCAATTTTCGAGATATCCTCCGATCCGAAGCGCTGACACCCGCCCTGGGATGGCTCCATCCGGTTGCCAGATGGGTAACACCACTGGGCTCACCAAAGCGGTTTGACGCCAGATTTTTTATCGCGGGCATGCCTGCCGATCAAACACCCATCCACGACGATGGCGAACTGGTCAAATCAGCCTGGATGCGACCCGATGATATCCTAGCGGCTTGTGACCAGGAAAAAATGGTTCTGATGTCTCCCACCCTGCGCATGGTACGTAGCCTTGCCTTTTTTACATCTACTCAAGAAGTGCTCCAGGCCGTTTCTCATGAACTCAGTTATGAACGAGTGAGAGTGTGCTCCGAGCGTGGCACTCTAGTGGTCCCCGGTGAACAGGGCTACACTCACGGCAGCGAAAATATTGAAACCGGTTGGATACGACTGCGGCCAGGCCAAACCTAGAATTCTGTTCGTGGCTCATTGTGGTTTATGCACAGCCAGGTGCATCCGCCGATGATGCCAGAAGATCAGGGATACCCATTGAGCCCTGCCTGGCTCAATCTGGGATGATTGCAATTCACATTTGATCGACTTGCGGCGGCCTGTTATAAAGTTAATGAAATACAGGCAACATGTCTAAAAAATGTTACCTCAGTGAAAGGGGATCGAAAATGTCACCGCCCCTGCCTTACCCGATAAATTAAGCCTTAAATAGCATCACCAGCGGGATTAACTATCTATGAATTTCGGATTTACACAGGAGCAGGAACTATTAAGGGTACAGGTCAGACGATTTCTAGACGACAACTGCACCCTGGCAGAGGTTCGCCGCATCATGGAAACATCCCAGGGCTATGATCAGGTGCAATGGCGCCGTATGGCTGACCTCGGTTGGCTGGGATTAATCATAGATACCGAATTTGATGGCGTCGGTCTCAACTGGGTCGACCTTGTCGTGATTCTTGAGGAGATGGGCCGATCCTTGTATCCAGCCCCTTATCTCTCAACCATGCTGTTCTGCTCAGCCCTGAATGATGTCGCCGACGGGCCCACCAAAAAAGCGATATTACCCGGAATCGCCCGGGGGGAAATAAAGGGAAGCCTCGCCCTGTTCGATCAACCTGGCGATCCACATATCGACAATATCAGCCTCGAAGCAGATGACACCTCTGACGGATTATTTCTCCAGGGATCAAAACCATTTGTGCATGATTGCGGTAGCGTGAACTATTACCTGGTGGCTTATCGGCAAGCAGGCAGCTTATATCTTGTTTTACTTGATGCCGATGACGAGGGCCTCAAGCAAAGCCATTCACCGACCATGGACCTCACCAAACGAACCGGCAGTCTGAGCCTTGATAACATTGAAATCAGCAATGCAGCACGCTTCGCCGTTGACGAGAAACAGCTGCAACGGCTTTTTGATGTAGGTGCTGTGGGCATCGCTGCAGAAATGATAGGTGCTGCTGAATCTGTACTGGCTATGACCACCAAGTATGCCCAGGACCGAACACAATTTGGCCACGCTATTGGAAAATACCAGGGCGTAAAGCATCGCCTGGCTGAAATGTACGTCGATATCGAATCGTTCAAGTCTCTGGTTTACTATGCAGCCTGGACGATTACCGAATCCCAAGAAGAATTAGCACGATCCGCGTCCCTGGCCAAGGCCTATGCCAGCGATGCTTTTGCCACTATTGGCATTGATGGCGTGCAACTCCACGGCGCCATTGGGTTCACGCAGGAATATGATATCCAGCTATTTCTGAAGCGGTCAAAGTGGAGTCGGGCAAACTATGGCAATGCTGATTTCCACTACGAAAAAATTATTAAACAGCGACTGAGCCAGTAAGGAATCTACTATGGATTTTGAATACACCCCATCTGAAGAAAATTTCCGACAAGAAGTCCGACAATTTCTTGATGAGAACCTGCCAGCAGCAGGTAATCGAAGTGCAGACTTCATGGACACCTGGCTTAACAAGGTTCGCGACAAACGCTGGGTCGGTTTCAGTTGGCCGACATCTGTAGGCGGCGGCGGTGGAAGCATCATGGAGCAGGTCATACTCAAGGAAGAAATGTCAGCAAGAAAGGCGCCCCCTCTGGGAACCTGCATGATGGGATTGGCCTGGGTGGGGCCCGGTATCATCCAGTACGGCACAGAGCAACAAAAACAGCGTTTTATACCCGATATACTGGATAGCAAGTACCACTGGTGTACAGGATACTCCGAGCCCAATGTGGGCAGTGATCTGGCCGCCTTGCAATGCAAGGCCAGCCGCGATGGAGATGACTATGTCATCAACGGGACCAAAATCTGGACCAGCCTGGCGCCTTTCGCCAGTTGGATATTCATGCTGGTCAGAACCGAAAACTTCGGTAAAACTGAAAATAAACACGATGGTATAACCGCTCTGCTGGTTGATCTGTCAACCCAGGGAATAGAGATCAAACCCATAGAAAATATGGCTGGTCAAAAAGTCTTTGCACAGATTTTCTTCGATAATGTGCGGGTACCCATGGAAAATCGATTAGGTGATGAAGGTAATGGCTGGGCCGTTACCATCTCGTCGCTGGCCAATGAGCGATCAAGTATTGGCGAGGTTACCGGTTTGTATACCAAACTCGAAAAGCTAACCGATCTCCTGTCGAATTCCCGCTGGAACGGTCAGGCCGCTATCGATAGCAAGAAAAACCGACGAACGCTGGCTCGATTTGAAGCGAAAATAGAAGCTATGCGCCTAAACGGTTTACGCTACCTGACCCAACAGATAAAAGGAGAGCCCCTGAGCAGTGAGACATCAGTGAACAAACTTCATCGCGCTGAGCTCGAAGTTGAAATGGGTGACTTTGCGGTAGAAACACTGGGGCAAGCGGGCCTGCAACTGCGAGGCCAGGAAGCCGTTGTGGGCACAGGATACTGGGCAGCTGATTCACTTAACTGGCCCACTGTGGTAATAGGCGGCGGAACCCCTAATATACAGAAGAATATTATCGCCGAAAGAATCCTGAATTTACCTAAGGATTAAATTTCTCTGAAAGCAATAAAAATTAAGCATTAAGAATTAATGCTTCCCAGCAAGCGTTTTTTCAGTGCATCTGACTAGCTTATTTCATTTTCAACACGAGTGAGCCAGTAATCAATATCGAATTGAGGATCACCCAGTAGAAATCGCCAGCACCTTATACGATTCATCAGTTCCAGACGCCCTGTATCTGCTTCAAACCAGGGCTCCTGCGTCATCAGTACCTTCTGAACGGGGTCCCTTTGTCCACCACGGGTCCAGAAGGTCGGCTGCTGTGTGAAATGCTCGGGGGCCAAGTCAGTACAATCCCAGAGTTGTTGCTGGCGGACAGCCGGACACAGTCTAATCTTGAACATAGTTCTCAATTGCCCGGATCGATTAACGCCACCCCCATGCCAAATACCCATGTGCATTAACAAAATAGTGCCCGCCGGGCAGACAACATGCTCCTGACCAATAATATTCTGATACCGGGATATAGCCGCTTCACTTACAATCCTGAAATGAGAACCCGGGAGATAACGCGTTCCACCCATAAATGCTGTTACCGCGTGGGGAAAATAAAAGACCTGGATGTCAAAAGTCTGCCTTGGGTCAATGGTGGAGTCCTGGTGTAAATGCTGGCTGATATGACGCTCTGGATGCTTTCTGAAAGCAGCTTCCGGAAATGCCAGGTGCAAGAAATGATGATCAAAAACTGGGTCTCTACCCACTAAACTTTCAATTGCTCCAGCAACCTCTGGCAGTTTCAGCATATTGCCTATGGCAGAATCACTGGCATAAGCCTGGCTTAATCTTGTACCCGGGGCCACCTCTGGAATAACTTCACGGCCCAGCAGCTCGCTGAAATGGGCTGTCGGGGATTCTGGTCTGAAGGTTTCCGGGAGATTCAAGGCGTGTAGAAATGCCTGGTTTATCTCTTCCGGCACAACGGCATCCAGACGTAAGAAGCCTCGCGCTACGAAGTGCGCCATATCTAACGAACTGACAAGCATCTGCTTAATCCTTCACAGTGATTAGTTTTTCAAAGAAAAATTCATATTTAAGATAATCCGTTCTGTATTCGCTCCCTGGCATATGGCTGCTGAGAGGGCTTGCCTGAATCAATCGCCAACCGTCTTTCAGGGCAGCTAATCCACTGGCGTAAGGCGGCTCCGCTGAATCACCGGCCATATGGGTTTCCTGATCGCTTCCATCATACTGAGCCCAGCCGATTACACTAGCGTCCAGCGCAGAACTGTTCAGATAGAGAACCAAAACCTTCTGTCTTCTCATAGATCTCCCTGAGAGGATGGATATCCGCCCTCTATGATAACGGCTATAATGTAATAAGACTTCATCTCCACCATATTACCTGTAAAGTCATTATGCTCGCTTAAAATCCTCTTTGAACCCTTCCCTCCATAGCTGCTGACATCGTCGCTTGAAAATCCTGGGTTGCATTCAGATGGGGGAAGTCTATCTCCGGCACTGTTAAATTTAATTGACTGCAAATAGGTAGCCAGCCGTCTTCGGGCGACCATTCGATCAGGCGACCGGGCTCAACTAACTCTCGAACTCGCTGATTGTGGATCTCATAAGCGCCGATGACCTTGTTCTTGTCACTGAGATCAGTCGTTAACCACTGCTTAAGCTCAGTCGCCATTAGCTTTGTCAGTGGTTCGGCCCGGCCTTTCGATTGACCCGCTTTAAGTAACTGAAAAATTGTATCATTGCAGGACTTAAACCAAGCCTCGCTATCCCGGGTCGATAAAAGTACCAGCGCATCTGGGAAAGCTGCAGCCATCTGGTCGAACAACGGCGCTCCCGGCCAATCAACCGTCGCGACCCAGGGCGACATAAATTCCTGCCAATCGATCTTCTTTCCGTCGGCGGCAGATTGCCAGTATTGGATATCATCAGGCCGCTGGAATAACTCCATCATATGATAACAAGCGCCTTGAAGTAGAAACTCCAGGGCGATTTTTAAGGAATGTGTTCCGGTCCTGCCTAAGCCTGCGCCAATTATTTTCACCGTATCACGACCTGTTGTGTTAATGCTGAAGCCATTTATTCTGTACTGAGGGGATAAGTTCAGGCAACAGGTATCGCAAATTAAATGGAAAAATAATGATATTTTTAGTTGAAAATGAAGAAATAATGAATAAAATCAACAACAATTCAGTTTTGGTTACTCGTTATGACATGGAAAATAGTTCACATCGGATTATTATTAGTCCTGCAATCGACCTATGCGGACACCCTTACAGTGGTCGGCACAACTGCCCACGGATCAGGCCTCAAGGATAGTGTGGTTTTTGCGCAGCCAGATGAGCGACGTCCTGATTTCCGAAGCATCAACAATTCGCAACACAAGAAAGAAGCTTTTTTTAAATACCTGCTGCCACAGGTTAGAGCAGCGAACCAGGCAATTTATATGGAAAGGCAATTACTTCTTGGCTTCCTCGATCAGGTGAACCGACTTGGCCATCTGGATTCACAACAACAACGCCAGCTGAAGAGTATTGCTAGAAAATATCGGCATGCATTACCCTCCACAACCGACCCTGCAGATCTGGCCTGGCCAGCTTTACTGGCTCGCGTTGATGCCATCCCGGCATCACTGGTACTGGCGCAAGCCGCCAACGAGAGTGCCTGGGGTACTTCTCGATTCGCTGTCGATGCTAACAACTTCTTTGGCATCTGGTGCTACTCACCCGGGTGTGGCCTGAAACCCTCCCAGCGAAACCAATCCGCAACCCATGAAGTAAAGCGATACACCAGTGTTAGCGACGGTGTTAGCAGCTATATGCTCAACTTGAACCGGCATCGCGCCTACGCCTTGCTCAGACAGTTAAGACAAGACCAGCGTGACCTGCGTGCCCCTGCCCAGGGCTCACAGCTAGCCGAAGGCTTATTAGCCTACTCTTCCAGAGGAATTGACTATGTCAGGGACATCCAACGCATGATTCACGCCAATAATCTTGAAAATTTTACCCGGCCACGCAGCGTCTAGAATTTCAAAGGTGGTTTAAACCTGTAGAGACCACGTCAATATGAGCTACTACTGCCTTCATCATATCAAGCGCCCCAGCACCCGGGACTGTACTAGTTTAATAGTAGATACGCGGGCTGCAGCAGTCGAACAACTGGCCACCCAGGGCATCTCCACGATCGGGATATTTCGGGGTTTATTTGGCCTGGCCAGTAACGAAATCTACCTGCTGACCCACAGTCAGACCGACCAATACAATAGCGACTTCCTGGTTCACAATTCAGTTACCCTTAAACGACTGCAGCTGTTACCCAGCACTAGACCTGTACAGCATGCCCCCTTAGTAACCCCCGGCATCTACGTTTTCCGATTCTGGCAACTCGATGCTCAGCATATTCCAGAACTCATCAGACTTTCAGAAAATGCCTGGCGGACATTTGAACAGGGTTTTGAATCTGAAGTGTTCGGTCTGTTTACGGAAGATACCCGTCACGCCAGTAGGCAGGGCCTGCTTCTAACCTGGTATCGCGATCTTTCCGTCTGGCAGTCCTCGAGAACGCCTGATGCCAGCGCCCGGGAAAATTTCCGGCAAAGACAGTTATTAATCGATCAAGCACTTCCCATAGCAACCAGCCTGGTTGAGTTGTAACTGATCCATTTGACTGACCTTTTACTGCCTGGGCTCGGTCTTTGTGCCACAGCGACTGGACAAACTAGCTTCGCTGAAGAAAATACAGGTAGCGCCACAGCGTCGCCGCTACCAGCGCATGATCGACCTTGCCACTGACCAGAAGACGTTCTAAATCGGATACCGGCACCAGTTCTACCACCGTCTCTTCAGTCGCGGTATTCGCAATAGCACCTACCTGAGTCACCTCTGTGGCGAGAAAAGTATGCAGGCGGTTATTAAAAACAGCAGGATTGGGGTTGAGCACGCCCAATGAGGTTAGTCCACTGGCCCGGAAGCCACTTTCTTCCAGGCATTCACGAGCAGCAGCGTCAATTGGTAATTCGCCCTCATCAACCATGCCGCCGGGAATTTCCAGTGAGAGGGCATCACTGCCATGACGATATTGTTTTACGAAAACGACTTCGCCGGCTGCGGTAATGGGTAGCACATTAACCCAGTCCACAGTATCAAACACATAAAATGAATGCTCTTTATGAGTCAATGGTGAAACCGAGCGAGTTTGCTGAACCTTGAGAACCCGGCAATCCGCTATCATCTCAGAACCAAGCCGGACCCAGGGTTTGATAGTATTCTGTTCTTCACTCATGTTAGCTTAATCCTTCAACGGGTATACTCGCGCCATGCACTGCCCTAGCCGCATCAGAAGCGAGAAAACCTATAACCTCTGCTAAATCTGATGGTGGAACCCATTTATCATGGTCTGCATCAGGCATATCCGCGCGATTACGTGGTGTATCAATAATGCCCGGTAATATGCAGTTCACATTGATCGCGGAATGACGCAGTTCTTGTGACATACTCTCTGTCAAACGCATGACAGCAGCTTTAGAAGCCAGATAAGCGCCCATATTAGATAGGCCCGACAAGGCAGCCTTGGCTGATACATTGACAATTTTACCGCCGCCCTGCTTTTGCATCAGAGGGACGACTTCACTCGCCATATGAATGATCGACCTTGTATTTAGGTCGAACAAAGCGTTCCATGTCTCATCACTGGTCTGGTGCACCGCTTCGCCCATGATAAAACCACCCGCCACATTACACAGTACGTCAATATTACCCCACGCCTCGCGGACTTTATTTACAGCAACACGACAAGCGTTGCGCTCAGTCAGGTCACAGGCAACCAAAAGTCTATTCGGTGAAGGACGGGGAAATGCTGTGATAATAATCTCGTCACTATAATCCAGTACCGCAACACGATCACCTCGACTTTCGAAGTGACTGACCACAGCCCTGCCTAGCGCGCCTGCTGCGCCGGTTACCACAACACCTCTACTTTCACTCATTGCTCCTGCCTCTGATTGTTACCTTAACTGTAACGGCCGCTCTGGCCTGATCCCTTAACTGGCCCTTAAGACCTTACCCTTTCAATACAACTGTTAGTTGCTAGATACCCAGGTCTTGACCCATGGTATGGTCTATGTCCGGGTATCACCTGTAGATACTGCCACTGTTAACCTGAGCCATCCAGGCAGTCATTGTCTTTAGCTTCCAGTCATACCCGCTCTTCTATCGTTGACAACGATACATTCACATGAAAGGCTCGATGCTAAAACGTTTGAACCTTAAAACCAAGGTATCTCTGATCAGGGGAAAAATATGGCTGATATTCGAACTGTTCGCACCTTCTGCCGGATCTGCGAACCATCCTGTGGCTTAGTCGCTGAGGTGGCAGATAACACCATTCGGCGTCTTGATCCAGATCGGGAACATCCTGTCAGTAAAGGATTTGCCTGCCATAAAGGACTCGCATTCCTGGAGATCCACAAGGATCCAGACCGTCTGAACCAGCCCCTGATCAAAAATGAACAGGGAGAATTGCAAAAGACGGACTGGCAAAATGCTATTAGACAAGCGAGCAGGAAAATAAAGCAATTGCAGTTCACCCACGGAAAGGGCTCTCTTGCCAGCTATACCGGAAACCCACTGGCCTACAACTCTACCGCGGGTCCTGCTATCAGCTCGTTTTTAATAAATGCGGGAATTGGCAAGAATTTCAGCTCAGGCACCCAGGACTGCACCAATAAATTTGCAGCCAGTGAAGCAGTCTTCGGCTCCAGTACAATACATCCTATTCCCGATATAGCCCACACTGACTTCCTGCTGATACTGGGAGCAAACCCTCGTATCTCGCATATGAGCTTCATTTCCATAGCAGACCCCATAAAGGAATTACGCTCTGCGAAGCTGCGAGGTGCAAAAATAATATTCGTAGACCCCAGGGAGAATGAATCTGTCAAAGGCGTAGGAGAGCTGCTGCAGATAAAGCCAGATACCGATGTCTATCTGCTTGCCGCCATGCTCGAACACCTTTTTACCAGCAATTTAATAGATTCAGACGTATCCAGCAGGCATGCAGACAATTTAAACGAACTGGCGCAGTTTGTTGCCAACTTCCCGGCGGCCCGGGTAGAAGCCGTTGTAGGCATCTCCGCCCAGGCAATCCACGATTTAGCGCAAGAATTTGCCAGTGCTGACAAAGCAGCAATTTATATGTCTACCGGGGTCAACATGGGAAGACAGGGGACGCTTGCCTACTGGCTGCTGCAAATGATCAGTTTTTTAACGGGCAACCTGGACAGAAGAGGTGGCAACTTTTACTCGAGCGGCTTTTATCCCGCAGCGAAAGCCGGCAGTAGCAGAGGCAGAACCCCCAACTACCGTCAAACCCCATTTGGTGAAATCAGAACGATTCGCGGATCACTACCCGGTAATCTGTTGGCGGATATGATCCTCGACGACCCTGATCCAATTCGCGGTCTGATCGTCATTTCAGGTAATCCACTGCTATCTATAGGTAACAGCAATCGCCTCAGAGACGCATTCGCCCACCTGGAATTTCTCCTGGTCATTGATATTTACCCCAGCGCAACCAGCCAGTTAGCTGATGTCATATTACCGGCAACCGACATGTTAGAAAGACGCGACATCAACCTTGCCGGTCTCGGCCTGCAATACCAGCCCTTTGTACAATATACCGATGCTGTCGTGCCACCTGCCGAGGACAGAAAACCCGAATGGGAAATCATGGCGATGCTGGAACAGGCGTTGCTGGAAGGCGGCGACGACCTAGCACTAGTCGCCCCGGACCCATTTGCCAGGATAAATCACATGCTTGCCGGTGCTGGGGTCAGCACGGCAGACCTGAAGGCACTGCAATGCCCGGTTAAGGTACTCGATCCACCAAAACCTGGGCGATTTTTTCAGGACATTATTCAAACTGACTCTGGCCTGGTAGATTGCTGCCCGATTGCATTTGCAGCGGCCAAAACAAGGAGCCTTGATCTATTCGATGAATTGCTGGCAGAACCCGATGATCAATTAAAACTGATTAGCAAGCGAACCAATTACATGGTCAATAGCTGGTTCCATAACGTTGCCTCGCTGAAACGCAGCCATCAGCAGGACAACCCTCTGTATATGAACCCCATAGACGCAAGGGCAAGAAATCTAGGTGAAGGATCGGCGGTCCTTATCAGCAATCGCTGGGGTGAGATAACCTCGACTATCGTACTTGATGTTGGCCTGAAACCAGGAACAGCCGCGATGACTCACGGTTGGGGGCATGAGGGTTCACTGATGAAAGTGGCGGGCCAATACCCGGGAACAAACATCAACCTGTTGCTACCTTCGGGGCCAGACAGTTTTGAGCCTTTGAGTAATCAATCGTTTATGACTGGTGTTCCCATCAAGGTTGAGGCCGCACCTTAACTAACACCGAATATCCCTTTCAGGAAAAAGAAGAAGAATATTGATAACAGAGCCCCGGCCGGCAAGGTCACGATCCACGAAGTAAAAATAGTCCCAACCATCCTGAGATTCAGAGCGGCTAAACCATGGGCGAGGCCGACACCCAGGACGCCACCGACTAAAGTATGAGTGGTGGACACTGGAATACTCGCTCCAGAGGCAAACACAACCGTCGCTGCCGATGCAAAGGTAGCAGCAAAACCACTACTGGGTGTCAATTCAGTAATACTGGTGCCAACGGTCTGAATCACTCTATAGCCATAGGTAACCAGCCCCAGCGCAATCCCAGCAGCACCCAGTAGCAGCAACCAGCTTGGCATGAGCGCTTCCTGGGCCACCACACCACCGGAACTTATTACACTATTAACAGCAGCCAGGGGCCCAATCGCATTGGCGACATCATTGGATCCATGAGCAAATGCCATGGCGCAGGCCGTGAATAGCATAAGCACACCAAATACCCGCTCCACACTTATGATCTCCTCGTGCACAGAGCGTGCATGGCTTTTTATCCTGGACACCATGACTGAACCTATAATAGTTAGCAGAAAGGCAATCGCCAGAGCATAGAAAATAGCCTCCTGAAAGCCTATGTCCAAGCCGACATGCTTTAAACCCTTGACCAGGGATACCATGGAAATAACAAAACCAACCAGGAAGATATAAACCGGAACCCCTCTTTTAGCACTACGGATTGGCTTGGCGGTGTTAAGAATGAATTTTCTGACGCTCATGTACAATACAAAGGCCAGGGCGCCGGCTAACAGCGGCGAGATTACCCAACTCGCAGCAATCTCGACCACCTTGTCCCAGTTAACCGCATCAGTGGAAATTCCCACCGCAGCGAAACCAACGATAGCACCTACAATAGTGTGCGTTGTGGATACCGGCCAGCCAAACGTAGTTGCAACCAACAACCATATTCCAGCTGCCAAAAGCGATGAAATCATGCCGTAAACCAGCAATTCAGGCTGATCAACAAGTAATCCCGGATCAATAATACCTTTCCGAATTGTGCTGGTGACTTCCCCACCGGCCAGGTAAGCCCCGGCACATTCAAAGATCATCGCTATTATAATTGCTTGTTTAATCGTAATCGCTTTAGAACCGACCGAGGTACCCATGGCATTAGCGACATCATTCGCGCCCACACCCCAGGCCATAAACAAGCCGCATAATGCGGCAATAACCAGCAGAATAAACCCATAATTTTCTATGATAAGCATTACATCACCACTCTACTGACGGTCTAACAACAATCGCTCTAAGGAACTTAACTTACCGGGCAACCATACATAGCACTCGATGACTGACTTTCTGTGATACATCAGAAATATTCGCTATTAACTCTATAATGTTGTAGCAGAACATCATGTCTAACGGGTTATTCGAGGGTTCAAGCTTATGCAGTTGACTTCTCAACAGGATCTGCTGCTCATCGGCGCGATGCTCAATGACACTCACTTCGTTGACCAGATCCTCAATAACGTGCACTTCTCGATTACTAAACCCGGATCGTATCAGGTCATCGAGCTGGCCAGTAACCTTTAAAACACTCAATACGCCTTCCTGGCTAACCTGAGCAAATTCCACGATCTGTTCCTGAATATTTTCCGGGAATACAATTTTCCTGCCAAGAATCAGACCAGCCGCGTCCTTGGTTTTATTAGGAATCTGATCCTGAAGCTGGATTAACTCGAGCAGATCAGTACGGTAAACGGGCAGAAACAAACCTCTGGGCAGACTGATCCTGATCTCTCGTTTGAGTTCATCAGCGTGGTTTTCAATTTCTGAGATAGCGTCGTATATGTTTTCTACAAGTACCCAATCGGCGATATATGATGCTTTGAGCAAACTGGAGAGCTGACCGACTGCATCTCGGCCAAATTCCATATGACGTTGAACTGAAACAAAAGGCGACTCGCGGAACAGCTTGCTGAACACGGTTTTTTTTACCATCACTACCTCGCACAACCTGAAAGCAGGCATTATAAATTAGATTGTCGTTTTGCCAAGCTTAAATCAAAAAAAAAGATAGGGACGCCAAGCAGTAACAAAATATGAAATGTAATCCTAGGTGTGTTATAAAAGCGCGCTTATGAGAGCACAACCAGAATCAACCCTATTACCGCAGAACCTGGATAAACTGGCAATCATGTTCTCTACCACTTGCCTTGTGCATTGCCTCGCTCTACCCCTGCTGGTAACGCTGTTTCCAATCGCCCAGGGCAGCCTCTTAGAAGAACAGTCTTTTCATTTACTGATGCTCTGGGTAATCGTACCAACAAGCCTTATTGCACTGACTTTAGGTTGCACAAAGCACAAAGATCGAAGCACTATTGCGCTGGGTGCCGTAGGCCTGATAAGCCTCACCCTGACCGCCCTATATGGTCATGACTACCTGACTGCCTCTGGCGAAAAATGGATAACCATTACGGCCGGCTTGTTACTATCGCTGGCCCATATCAGAAACTTCCTGATCTGCCGGAAAGCGGCCTGCTGTCACACTGCGACTGTAGCAGATGAGAATCAATAGCAATTTCGGCTGATTATTTCTGCAAAATTAATCATCATTGATACCGTTGGGCCAGACACTTCAAAGCCTTTCAATCTGAAATGGTAATGGGCTCTATCCGCTGCTCTGCTTACCAACTGATAATGATCTGGATTGAGCAGATCCTCTAGCAATACCTCTTTTAGATCGGTGACTTCAGCTGGATTCAGCACTACCGTATAGTCCGGGGTCACTATACCAACGAAGGGTGTAATACAGAATCCGGTCTGGGTGTGATATCGACCAAGACTGCCTATCATCTGGTAGCCACTGGCAGTTACTTCGATTTCCTCTCGGATTTCGCGGCGGACGGTTTCCTCAATGGAGTTATCGCCTGAATCGGCTTTGCCACCAGGAAAGCAATACTGGCCACCAAAACGAATCCCCGGATGTCTCCGCGTAAAGATCACCGTTGGATTGGGTTTATCTACAATCAGCATAGCCACCGCTGCTACCTGAGCCGAGGCCCTGACCTGTTCGGGAACACCCGGTTCTGTGTGGGGATTTCGCAGATCTACAGCAGCATCTGTTGCCCTGACAATCCTGATAACATTATCCAGGTCAACGTCCTTTTTCTTAAATTGCAGCGTCATCGGATACCTACCTGGTCAAATAGACGATTTTTTCAGGCCAGGTATCACTCGCCACGCATAACGTCTCTGAGTTCACGATAACCAATAATTCGGATACCCTGCTGTTCCGCGTACTCTCTTAAGACAGGCCCACGAAAAGCCATATAATCTGCATGACGGGACACATGAGTATCTGCTATAGCACTGAGCTCTTCACTGTCTTTGGCAGGATGAAACAGAAGATGGGTTAATCCCGGTTCTATGGCATCAATCAATCCTTGGTAAAAATCCACTTTATCCGGTTTGGCAATCAAAGTTTCAATGATTATCTCGTCGAGCATGGGCACTTTGCTCGCATCAATCGCTTCCAGTGCCTGCAAATAGGCATCAGCCATATCGCCTTGACTGAGCGCTTGTAACCGCGCTCGGGTTATACGCGGTAGAAAAGCGGGTACTTCATATTCTGCTGCTAAAGACAAATAGGTAGGCAGGAATTTAGGATGAATTACCGACCCCATATGGGTATCGATATGCGTCACATCGATACCTGACGCCAATGCGGTATCAATCTGAGCTCTCATTTCGCCCCGCGCGGCTTCCTTGGTTACATGACGAATGGCGTCCTCTCGGGTATGCCACAGATAACCCTGCCTATCCACCAAACCGGTTCCAGCATCACGTGAACTTAGTGCTGGCCACCGATACAGTGGATACTCTGCCGTCAGCGTAAGGTGGACGCCAATATCCCATGACTGATTATGCTGCGCCATATGCGCCGCTTCCAGAAACCAACCTGCATTGACGATCACCGATGCGCAGCTGGCCGAACCGCCTGACAAACATGCCTCGGTTGCCACATTTGCAGCATGGCAAAAGCCCATATCGTCGATATGGGTAATCAGTACCCGATCTACTGGTTTGAAACCCATTTTTTCTAGAAACCGGTTCATAGACCTACTCCATTGTAAACAGTCCCTGGCCATTGACAGAACCCGCACGACCACAGAATTCTTCATCCACCATGTTGAATAACAGGTCACGGTCCTCAGTATTTGCCCAGGTACGCTTGCCATCCCCGGTAAGACATGCAACATGACCCATCTGAGGCATGCCACCACCATACATGACTGTATAGGATTCGATAACGACCTTGCCGTTAAAATTATCGAGGCTCTCCCGCGTGGGCATTGCATCAACTTCAGACTGTACATCAGCGAATTGAAAATCCTGAGAAGGCGGTGTTGCTGAATAAACTCCAAAAGCATGCTTAGTTAGGAAACCACCATTGGCTGTAATCAAACCTTTGTCACTGGGATTCAACCTGGTCAATTCAACCATCCTCGCTATGCTATGCATAACATAGTTATTAAGCGGTCCACCGCCAAAAGTCAGCCCACCTGTAATGGTCAGAGGCTTTGACTGGTCCAGACCTAACTCCGTGGCAGCGACCTGCACGGCCGATGGAAAACAACTATAGACATCCACCAGGCTCAGATCGGATGTCGAAAGACCTGCCAGATCAAGCGCTCTTTGACCAGCAATGCGAATAGCGGGGGAACTATACAAATTATCTCTTTCTGAGACCATGTAGGTATCATGAGCCGCAGTACCAGACCAGGGGAATACCCACAAAGCCGGGTCAATAGCATAGCGTTTTGCCACCGCAACACTACACATAATGAGCGCTGCTGACATATCCACTGCATTGTTTGAGTTCATCAGTTTTGGGTAGGGAAAGCTAATCATACGATTACTATCAGAGGGCGTTCGAATCATTTCTGCATCAAGCTGCTTTCTCAGCCAGGCATGCGGATTCTGCTGAGCAACCGCGCTAAAACCTGCCCACAGCTCTGAAATGCGGGAAATGTGTTCACTGACCGATTCTCCTCGCTGATAGCGTATCGCGTTCTCAAAGATAGGATACATCTGCAGCGGCGACTGAATACTCCGTGCCTGTTCAGCACTGCCAGACATCGGCACTTCAGTATCCAGCATGTCATCATAGGAGCCTGACGTCTTGGTGTAAGCCATTTCTCGACCGGCTTTAAGCAATTTTGCCTGGGTATGCCCTACTTCCGCCCCAGTCAGTAAAACTAATGAATTCTTACCCTCTAAGATGTCTAGTGCTGAACGATTCACCAGCGCCTGCACAGAATTGCCACCAAACGGTGTGCCAATCAATTCAGCATCAGGTGAGCCAAGCCTGCTGGCAACATAGCCTGCGGGTTGCTTATATCGCCAACGGCCCCGCACCACACGTACTGAATCCAGGTCTGATAATATGCCCGGATGACCCGTATCCTCTGCGGCTGCTTGGGCAGCACGAATCATCAGCTCAACGGGTTCCAGAGCCTGATCAACATCCGCGACTTTCTGAGCATGCTGCGCTATGCCAACGATAATCGGTGTATTTGGGTTCATAGTCTTATCCTACGCGGAAACAGTCTGCATTCTGCCATAGTCAGCAGTAGTTTTCAGACCCCGGTAAGGGTGTTGGCCATTCAAATACGGACATTTATATCGAATATCTAACTTAAACCTGGCCCACTGTAGACAGACAGCCCAAACTAGGCCCTAATCTGATGCACGACATCGTTCAGGAACAATCATGCAGCTAGCGGTTACTGCCTGGGATCTCAGTAATACCGATGCCTTGAAATCCATACCCGATCAGGCTGTTATTGCTGAGGACATGGGTTTCAGTGGGTTCTGGTTGCCAGAAAACCATTTCATTGGAACGGCCTCACTGGCATCGCCTCTACTCCTGCTTGCGGCTGCGGCTGCAAAAACAAAAACCATCCGACTCGGAACAACTTCCTATTTATTACCCATCCGCAACCCCATAGAAGCAGCCGAAGATGTGGCCACTCTTGACTGCATCAGTAACGGCAGGTTGATTCTCGGCATAGGCAGGGGTTTCAACGATAACCTATTCGAGATTTACAATATCGACCCAAAACAGAAACGCAGCATCTTCAAGCAACACCTGGACATCATGATCCGGGCCTGGCAGGGCTATCCTCTACGCGAACCAGCGGGAAAAGAGCCGGTCTACCTGTCTCCCAGACCAATCCAAAAACCTTATCCTGAGATCTGGGTTGCGGCTTTTGGCCCATTGGCACTAAAACAGGCTGCCAGTTTCGGGTTGCCTTATCTTGCCTCTCCCATGGAGAGCCTACCCCGATTAATAGCCAACATGGAAACCTACAACCAGGCATTGAGTCTGACCAAGCACGCCGATGTTCAAACCATCCCAATTATGCGCACCATTTTCATCAGTGACAACAAATCACTCAATGAGAAAGTTACAGCCAACCTGGAGGCTGAAGCAAGACAACGTTCAAATCAGTTGCTAACCGATCTGGAGCCCAGCTACCTGGTTGGAAATAGCCAGTCAGTGCGGAATAGCCTGCAGCAATATAAAGACAAAATTTCAATGAATTATTTGATAGCCAGAGGGAGAATCAGAGGCGTTTCCATTAAGGACCAGCTAACCTCACATCAGCAGCTTCTGGAAATCACCCAGGATTGGCGAAACTAATCTATCACTTTCAGCAGTTGCCCTGGTTCAGGCTGACCGTTCGGGTACAAACCGTTAATCACCCTGAGTTTATCCAGGGCGTAGTTTGAAATAGGTGACTGTGCTGCAAGTTGTTCCATGGTCGTGCCCTGTTCGGCGCGAACAACCTGAACTTTGGGCACACGAGCAATGGTAAAATCATCCCTGGCCATTTTTCCAAAACTAAAAATCATCGAAATGAAACGTTTATCATCGGCTACTTTACTTAAGTCAAACTTTCCAGAACCCTGCATAATGTAGGCAATTCGTCTGCGCAGGTCGAACACCACGGCAAGGCGAACCGGTCGCCTTCCAAATGGAGAATCAACACGCTCGGCGATACCCAGAAAAGCCGGCATACCACCAATGGTCAGGTTTCGCCCCTCCCGCAAAACATAATTCATACGCTCAATGACAAATTTCTCCGGGGTTGCCCCTTTATAGAGTTTACTCGTTGTCAAAAAGAAACTGGCATCGCCGGTCTGAGACACAAACTGCACACCTCGAGGCGCTTGTTCCTGACGCCAACCCTCAGGGAAGGCAAACATAACCCCCAGACGAGGATGGTAAAATCGGGTATTGCGAACAACACCCGACTGCCTTGACGGGCCGTAAGCAAGTCCATTGAGCTGCTCAAGAAATTCATCAGTACGGATGAACTCGTCATAATCAAGCAACAACTGGTTTGACTCTCTAATGGCTTCCCCATAACGAGTGTCATGATCCGGGTGACTGGACAGGAAACCGTGATAAACCTGCGGCGGTCTCTTCTCCAGGCGAGCCTGTTCTATTTCGATCCTGTCTTTGTTCTTGAGAATTTCTATTGTTTTGAGCATTGCCTCCGGTGAATAGCCTGCTTTGGCCATGTAGCTAGCACCTACCTGATCAGCTTCAAGCTCAAATTCGCGGCTGTAACCGGTTATTAATACGCCGCCCAACACCTGACCCAGTTCTACGATGCCTGGCTGTCCTGTAAGAATCGCGGCTCCAACCGAAACAATGTCCTGCACTTTGCTCCGGGTTTTGCGGCGCAAGCCATGCTTTTCGGTTATATGAGCGATTTCATGACCCAGTACAGCCGCCAACTCCGATTCAGAATTCATATGCACGAGCATGCCGCGGGTGATATAAACAAATCCGCCTGGAAGCGCAAAGGCATTAATCATATCGTCGTTGAGCACAGTGAAATAGTATTTCAATTCTGGCCGACTGCTCTGAGCTGCGATGCGGTTACCAACCTTTGCTACGTATTCCTGAAGGGCAGGATTCTTGTACACGCCAAATCTACCGACAATTTTCTGATGTTCGGCGGCACCCTGTTTGATTTCTTTTTCCTCTGACAGGGCAAACCCCATCTGCGGGGTCGTTCCCATAATAAGAAAGAGGAAAAAAAGCTTGCACCAAGATGTCATTTTAGCTGCCTTATATTGATACCTTAGACTCTATTGTGGTGTTAAGTGCCATGCAATCCTGTTCTGCTGTCTAGACAGTTATGCTTAAAACGACCTTTCTGCCAGGCCCGCATCAATACTGCCATAACCATGCCTTGTTTGGACATAACGCGTGCTTCAACATAAGCTAATCAAAACCTATAGCCGATTATTATTGCCGCGCAAACCTGAAAATCAACTGAATAAGCTCTAGTATTTGCACCTTCTCCTTGTTTCTGAATAATACAAGTAAATACGTCATGATAACCTGCCATGCGAAAGCGGCTATTAGTTTCTTACCTTAATCTGCTCATCAGCTGTGTGCCTCTGTCTGCGATGGCTGAAGCCACCTTGCCTGCAGCGAAGGAGCAAGACCCTACTCAGCAATATCCCCAGGAAAGACAGCAATGGCAAGAGAAAATAAGTCTGCTTGAGCAGGAAGCAGGGCCCTTCTCGTTGCAAATGGTCGAACCCCTAAAAAATTATGCCCTATTACTAGCAAAAAACAGTGACCGTGAAATGGCTGTTGAGGCATTGCGTCGAGCTCAGCACATCCTGCACCGCCAGCAGGGCGTGCATACCCCGGAACAGCTCAACCTGATGCATCAGCTAGTGTCAATTTCACTGCAAGGTCACGACTACCTCAATGCAGACGGCCTGCAGGCATTCATCTTCTACCTGTCCAATCGAGACGATAACCTCGACTCAAAAATAACCGCTCAACGGGCACTGGCCAACTGGTATCTGCACTCAGGTCAGTTCAAACTTGCGATCACAACAGTAACAAAGACAATTGACCTGGTAGAATCGCGCGAAAATCATCAAAGCCCACGACTCATTGAACTGCTGTTAGACAAGACACTCTACCGCCAGATGGCAGGGCTCTGCTGTAACAGGAAATATCTCGAACAAGCACTGCAGATTGCCGAGTCAGCACAGGCGGCGGTTGATATCAAAGATGATATCCAGTTTCGCCTGGCTGATGTCAGCCTGTTAGAGAGCCAGCACGCAAGAGCAATATCGCACTGGCAACGACTGTCAACATCAATTACCAGCGAGCCCAGATTAATCACCGGCAGCCGGCAGTTCAACGACCGTGAAGAAATAAAAAAGCGATACTATCGAGTTACCGATGACCCGCTAAGGCGGCAGTTCCTGCAGGAGATGAGCCGGGAACAAAGACGCATAGACCTGTATCTGCCGCCCCAGTTTTTTACTGTAAATAACAATCTGGAGCGGTTACCCATTGTTATCAGAAAAGCTGGCGAGATCACCCGCAACAAGGAAAAATTAAGCCAAACCGTGGGATCTCCTTTTGCATTCCTGAGAGAACAACTTGAACAGATATTACCCCTGAGACTGCAAAAAACCGATGGCATGAACACGCTCAGTCTGAAGCTGAACTTTACGGTGACAGACAAGGGCAGGGTAAAGGAAATTCGTATTGAAGGAGAAGCACCCCACGCCCTGAAAAAACTCCTGCGCGATACCCTCATTACAAGCCGTTACCGCCCCGCGCTAGAATCTGGCCAGCCGAAAACAACCCATGACGTCTCGATCATTCAAACTTTTACAACTTATGATATAAATCCGACATGAAATACCTTACAGGAACACTTCTCTATTTGATTCTATCGGTATCAGCTTTTGCTCAACAAGCTGTACTCGAGCACACTTACTCTGAACCGTTTATAGCAGACCCGGGACAGGCACAGATTTTTGACGAATTAAACCGGTTGTTCAAAACAGACCTGGAACAAGCAGCGAAGCTTGCCTATGAACAAGCCAATAAGCTGCTAGCCTCCGAAAAACATGCTGGAAATCCCGCTCTGGCAGGGCAAATGTTGAGCAATGCAGCGATCGCCGATGCAGCCCTGGGACGCTACCAGCAAGCCGCACGTACTTTTGAGCAAGCGCTCACATTAATTGAAGCCGAATACAAAGTATTCAGCCCGAACCTCATGAACGCCCTACTGGCTTCAGGTATAACCTCGATTCAATTAGAAAAAATGCAAGATGCCGAGAACAAATTTCGCTGGGCCCAGCACATCCAACATCGACAGGGTGGTGTTTTCAACATAGACCAAACTGAAGTAATTGACTGGTTGACAAGACTTCACTTACTTCAGAACCAACTTGCTGCTGCCGACCTGGTTCAGAGATTCGGTTTAAGAATTGCAGAATCTAATTTTGCATTGGGCTCTGATTCCCTGAGTGATGCAATACTAAAAGCAGCCGCTTACTTTTCCGAGCGAGGTAACCAGCTACCTTTTGGACGGGCGGAAAATTATTTACTGAGTCGAGACAATATATTTCGTCAATCTGTATTGCTCTACAAATCTGCTATTGCATCCGTAGAATCAACTCATGGTCATAATGACCCTAGATTGATTGAACCTCTTAGAAGTTTTGCCAAGACCAGAATCAGGCAGGGAATCAGTGCCAGATCAGCCATACCTCTGCTCGAAAGAGTCTTGGGTATTATAGCAAAACAGAGCGAAGTAGATCCTCTTGACCATATAAGAGCCTGGCTCGAACTTGGAGATATCTACATCATTTCCGGCGACAAGCAGGCCCGCTCAGCCTACGCAGCCGCCTGGGTCTTGCTGGAAAATTTACCCGATGAAGCCGAAGCGCGGAACAGCCTATTTACCGAACCCAAGCTGTTATATCCCAATAAACTGGTGCCCCTGTTGCTGGAGAGGCGACCAGTCGCCACTGGCCCAGATGAAGATGAATTCTATGCCGACGTCAGTTACGTTGTCAGCGAGGCAGGTAAAGTCGTGAAAATCGAGGTTCACGACAGAAATGTACCCCATTCCCAGGTCAAAATACTAAAAACCCTTCTAATGGGAAGCCGTTTTCGACCTCGCCTTGTTGCTGGCGAACCAGAGGAATTCATTAAGCACCACCGCCAGACTTTCCTTCTGTTACCGCAAAGTCAGGAACCCGCGCCGGCCGATGATACCCCCCAGGAAGCGGAGCCAACAGTTCCTTCAGAAGCTGCTGCCCCAGACGACATTGCAACCCAGCAGGTAGAATAAAAACCAAACCCATTCAGGTTTGGTTTTTTATCCGCCAAGAATAAATTGCCGCAATTGCTCTGCCAGACCCTGACAGGCCACATTCCCAGGACGTGCCAGAATCGGTATCGGCACTATCAAACCTGCGATATAGGAGGTGCCATTAGCATCAGCACTGATCTGCCCTGCAGCGCTAAGGTTGTGGAGATCCCAGATAGAGGCCTCATAGGAAGCATCCTGCTCCCAGTAACTCATGCCGAAACAGCCGCCACCAAAAGTGCTGATAGTACAGCTCATGGAGCCCCCGCTATCGACCGTAACTGTGTCTCCTTCGATCCAGGCGAGGTAGCGAATATTGGCTTGCCTGATTCTATCCTGCACACCAGGTTGCGCAAATAATTCGCCAAGGTCACTGGCTGACTTCGGCGAGGTTCTCGCTTCAAACCAGGGATAAAGATCATCCCTGAACTCTGCCTGAGAGATCAGGCGAATAGGCGGCGTCCCAGAGACGAGGCTATTTTCCAAACAGGTTGTAAAGCTTTCTTCGGTCTCACGGTCATTGTAGGTCGCACGCCCCAGTATCACTGCTGCCTCGCCCTTGGCTAAGCCCGTTATTCTCTGCCGAGTCTGTTCGATTCGAGAACTCACGCAAGCAGACAATAAAACCACTACCCCCAGGTAAAGGAAGGCGAATAAAAAAGACCTAGTCCTGATCACTGATCACTTCCTTTGCCGGCACAACATCTAGCGATGCCAGAAACGCTTTAACAAAGGCCTGCCTGGGAAAATCAATGGCAATTCTTGCACCGCCATCACGAATAGCCAGTAAAGTAGCCGAATTAACCGCTTCACCGCCTTGAAAGGTCCCACCCTCGCTCTTACCATAACCAACCACATGCCATTCACCGGTCACTGTCGCCTGCCCATTCAACAGGCGAAGGTTATACTTAACCGACGCAGAATAAAATTTCAGACCGGAAATCCCTGGCGTAAGAAAGCCATACTCTTCTATTTCTGGTACCAAAATGCCATCGAGCCCAAGCGTCTGAATGGCTTCCGCGGATAGCTGTTCCTGGTCCACTTCAATAACCTCTAGGAAAAGGGTAGTAAACAGTTCCCTGAAAAACAGCACATTTTGTTGGCCAAGCTCAATAGTCCAGTTGCCATCGCTTTTTAGGGATTCTTCGTGAGAAAAATTTTTAAAAATATCGCTATAATAAATCCCCAGGCGCAATGGTATTTGAGACACAAGCGGCGTCGGCACCGCACCTTGAATAACCACCGTTTTTGAACAGGCTGAAAGCAGCAATGCAGACACTAAAAACACGGCCGCTAAACGAGACGCCAGAGCATTTTTCCCTCCGCTGTCGAGTTTGAGCTGATGACCCCGATATGTTCTTAACTTATCCATTATTCAAGCTACCCTGGCAGTTCCTTAGACGCCTTAACTATTTACCATGACATTAACATTAACATTAAAATCAGGGCTCACAGGCGAAATTTACTGTTTCCCGACTATAATCGGGGAAACGAACGACAAGACGACAAGTCTTATCCCCATCTTCATCGAAATTCAGCTAAAATTCAGTTTAAATCTGCAAAGATGATTGTTTTACAGTGGGGACCTATAGCCATGCGAACAAGCCTGAGAAGCGCATTAATCAGCATTTGTGTAATTACCCTGTACGGATGTCAGAGTCAGTCCCCGCCGCCCAGCATGCCGTCGCCACCCAGTATGCCGTCTCCACCGAGCACGCCTTCGAGCAGTTCACAGCCACCCAGCATGCCGTCTCAACCGAGCAGCTCGCAATCTGAAAGTTCCTCACAACAGGACAGCCAGCCCAGTGACAACGAATCCCAACAGGGTCAAGAAAGCACAGCTGGAGATCGCGGTGAACCAGGCAGTGATCAGCAAGCATCATCCAGCGACGATGAAGCAAACCAAGAAGCCGCAGCCGATGGCCTGCTGACTACCGGCCAAAACTTAATTGATGCAGCAAGTGCAGGCTCAGATGCTGATCAATCCACCACAGCAGATCAAACGACCAGTGACGCAGGTGCACAATGGGACCCTTTAATCCCGGAAACTGAAAGTTCAAATTCAGCAGAGGAGCTCATTTTCAGCGATTCACAAGCCACATCAGAGCAATCATCTTCACAAACAAGTCGCCAGTCCAGTGATCAGGACCTGGCGCAGCAGCCATCTAACGCTGACAGCGTATCCGAACCTTCCGAATCAAAAGATGCCAATAGCGCTTCGGGCCTAGAACAGGAAACCTCAGCAACTGACCAGGTTAGCCCAACCGGAGAGGCAGGTTCCCCATCACAGCAACTCGCCCAAACCCTGGTACAGGCTGGGCAGAGCCTAAATCAAGCCGGTCAGGCACTGTCCGATATGCCTGCCGATGGTGAAGTTGCAGATATTGAACAGTTGCTCGCAGAAGCTCGCATTGCCGTTATGGTTTCCGAGCAGGCGCTCGAAGCTGCCACTGGGCAAGACCCAACCGAAGCGGACAACTCAGCCATGCTCAGGGATGCAGGTATTTTTCTTGGTGATGCTAATCGCGCGCTGATACTGGCTACCAACGTGCTCCTTTCCGGTGATCTGGGTCTACCTGAAGCGAGCGCCAACGACTCGGCTGCAGGCAATCAGCGAATAAGCGAACTTGATAAAGTGTTACAGGATTCAATTGTAGTGTTTCAGGAAGGCGTACTCGAAGCCCGCCAGGTAGCAACCCGAACTCAACCACCACCAACGGCAACAGCGGCAGGTGGCCAGCAGACTATTATCATTAATGGCAGCGGAGAAGAGGGAACCGGCTCCGAGAACGCCGATACAGGAGACCCCCTGATGTCGCCAGTTCAACAAGGTCGCATGCTAGATGAAACAGCCGTAGTTGTCGCGAATTCGGCTGTCTCCATACCAGATGATATACCCAGCCCGCAGGGTGATGACATTGTTGCGCAACAGTTAAGAGAAGCAGCCATGGCCGAAAAAGACCCCGATCTTCAGGCAAAACTATGGCAAGAATACAAACGTTACAAGGAGGGTATGTGAGTGATAGCAAGGCTAAAGAAATATCCGGTGCTCTATGCCTGTAAATTTTTGTCAATGAAGGGCCAAATCCATCCCAGCGACTCGGCCGCAGTAAACTTTTACGACCGCCAGGGCAGGACAAGAAGCTGGCTCAGCGCGGTATTATTGCCGGTGCTGATGGCTTGGGGTTGTTCAACCACCGAGGTCATTACTGCTAACTCAGCTCCCGCCGTACAGATCCTGGAAAGCATTCCGGATAACCTGCTCCTGGATATAGCGATTCAGCCATTCGATCCTAATATCTCATCTGCTAACTCAGGCGCTGATGGCCAGCTCTCTGTTTCTGCTGATGTTCGCCGGGCAGAGTCCAGATATATTGCCTCTCACTTAAAAGATACGCTCGAACAAACGGGGAACTGGGGTACTGTCAGAGTCATTCCCAAGCCCTCCAAAGCCAGCCAGCTTAACCTCACTGGCAGAATCCTCAGTTCAGACGGAGAAGTTCTCAAAGTAGCGATTAAAGCCAGCGATGCCACGGGCCGAATATGGCTCAACAAATTTTATGACGATACTGCCAGCCGATATGGCTACCAAAGCGCCAGAGAAGACCCCTTTCAGGACCTTTACAACGATATTGCCAATGATCTCATCGCCTTCCACCAAAAAATTCAAGCCAGCAAAATAGCTGAAATCCAGATATTAGCTCGGTTAAGGTTTGCTGCTGACCTTGCCCCGGATGCTTTCGAAGACTACATCAAGGAATCCAGGAACGGACAACTTTCCCTGGTCCAGTTACCCGCAGAAAATGACTTGATTGTTCGTCGGATAGATCTCATACGGTCGCAAGAGGAACTGCTGGTCGATACCCTTGACGATTACTACGGGCAATTTTATAGGGAAATGAAACCATCTTACGACGAATGGCGTTATGCGACCTACGAAGAGGCGATCAAGCTCCGCCAGATGAAAAAACAGGCGCGAGGCCGCCTATTAGGCGGTGTGGCGTTAATAGCGGGTGGTCTGTACGCTGGTTCAGAAAGCAACACCTGGGCCGGTAATGCAGCCGCAGCTGGCGCCGTTGTCGGCGGTATCGGCACGATTAAAAGTGGCTTGGACCGATTCAAGCAGGCTGAAATACACGAGCAGGCCTTGAAAGAACTGACTCAGTCTCTGGGCATGGAAATCACACCCAATATCCTTGAAATTGAAGGACGAACCATCGAACTAAAGGGGTCCGCAGATAAACAGTTTGATACCTGGAGAGACATTCTCAGTGAAATTTATGCTGAGGAAACAAGTAACTCCCAGGAGACTCAGGCAACCCGTCAATAACAATGGCAGATCAGCAACAACAGGGCGATCTTTTCGCTGATCACTTTACCCTCCTGCAATCACTACAGCGACATGCCAGCTATCAGCAGTGGCTCGCTATTGATAACCGTACTTCGCAAAAAATCAGCATCACAATCTTTCCATCTGGAGCTGGCCAATATGAACAGCTAAGCGGCATCAGCCATCATCTGAAAGGCCTTATTCACCCCAATATTGCCCGCCATTTCGAAATCGGTATAGTCGGCGAGGACTTATATCTAGTCGATCAGTATAAAAAAGTAACAGGCTCTCTTGTTACCGATTCCGGCCTGACTAAAAGCAAGCCGCTTTTTGAACAACTGTTAGACACCCTGGCCTACACCCATACCCTCGGATTCCTTCATGGCAACCTGACTGCTGAACGTATTCAGATAGAACAAAACGGCCAGTTATACCTGACCCAATTCGGTTGGCCACCAGGCTTGTTTAAGGACGCTCAGATCAACAGCGAACAGTTGGCTAACCTGCCTTCGGATATCCAGTCTCTGGGCCAGTTGATTTATGCTGCAGCGACAGGCCAGACCTGGGCCGCAGACAGGGGGTTTGTTTCCGACACACCCATAGGAAACGACGTTAAAATAGCCTTACAGGCCATGCTCACGCAGACAACTACTTCATCAACAATCAATCTGGGAGAAATTAAAACCCTGATCTTTCGTCCCGATGAGTCCATCGAAACCAAGGGCAACCCGGTAGCCGCTCAGACCTATACACCGATCGGGCAGGAACCGAACCCCGATAACCGACTGACACAAAGTACAGAGATACCCGCTGAGAAAAACGCATTGTCCAGCACCTGGACTATAATCTTGGCTGTCATTTTAGTTACTGCCGGATTATTCATCTTTTTTGTCCTGCCCGACCTAGTCACACCAACAGCAACTGAAACTCCTGCGAGACACCAGCCAGTGCCTGTATTAAGCAGCAGGCAGAACATCGACCCCATAGCAACCGAGCCTGTCCTAGCACCCATTGAAGCGGCCCAACTTGCCATCTTTCAGGAAGACAGCACCGTCACAGCCGAATCCTTTCTACGGATTTTACTTGATCTTGAAGACAGGGGATTGGCCCAGTGGGGCTCTCAAGCCTTTGCTCGCATCAACCAGTCTGCCGTTGCCGCCGATGAATTATTCAAACTAGGCCAGTACGAACAAGCACTGCTTGCCTACAAACAACTGCTGGCGGAGGTGACTGACCTCCAAAAAAACCTACCCACAATTCTAGAAGAGCAGATCAGCCGAGCCAGTACGGCCCTGAAAAATGGTGATGCCATCCTGGCACAAGCGGCCTGGTTGCTGGTTACTCAAATACAACCCGACGAATCATCTCATCTGAAGCAGCTCGCTCGAGCGCAGCAACTGCCCAAAATACTCGACTTGATGAATACAGGACTGGAAACAGAGCAACAGGGAGATCTAAACCAGGCGGTCGCTTATCTGAAACGGGCGCACAGCCTTGATCCTGAATGGATGCCGGCCAGAGATGCCTTTGAGCGATTACAAAAAGCCCTGTCAAACCAGAATTTCAAGGCTTCTATGTCCTCTGGTTTTGATGCCCTTTCTGTGGGGAAATTTACTGAAGCTGATACCGCCTTTAATCAGGCAGCAACCATTAAACCATCGAGCACAGCACCAGCAGGCGGTTTACAGCAAGTCATTATTACCAGGCGGCAAGCACTCATAGCGACCAGGCAGGAAACCGCCCAGGTAGCCATCACAGATGAGGACTGGGCTGAGGCTGCGACTATCTACCAGAGTATCATCGACCTGGATGACACCTTGCTATTTGCCGGAGAGGGCCTCAAACGCGCTCAGTTCAGAATTGATATGAGTCAACGATTGAATAACTTCCTGGCCAGCCCCGCGAGCCTGCAGCAGAACCAAGCGCTCAGCGAGGCAAAGTTACTGGCCATTCAACTCAGCAAGCTCGCCCCTCCCACGCAAAAACTCCAGAAACCCCTGTCACAGTTAACTCGTTTGATCTCAGTTGCACGTATTCCCATTCCGCTAACAATTGAGTCAAACAACCGCACAGACATCTCAATTCTCCGGCTTGGTGAAGCTGGGAAGTTAGGACTGGTCAGCCAAAGGACCCTGTCGCTCATCCCGGGCCACTATGTCATTGTCGGCAAGCGTCGTGGCTATCGAGATATAAGAAAGGAAATACCTTTGCTGTATGGGGCAGACAAGCCTAGGGTTCGAATCAGCTGCGAGGAAGCCATCTGATGAGCGAATCCGGAATCGAGCAATCAGAAGAAATCACAAGTACACCTTTTGACCCACCACAGCCAACGACTCTCAAGCAAGCACGAAAGCTGGGTTTTTTGCCCGTTCTACTGATTCTCGCTTTACTGGTCGCTGCCAGTATCGCCTGGTTTTTATTTACTGCAAAAGCGGTCGAGTTCTCTATTACACCGGTACCGGAAAAACTGAAAATCACTGATGGTTTTCACTATCAGATCGGCAAACGCTACCTCATGCTGCCCGGAAAATTCACCCTCCAGGCCCAGTTAAAGGGCTATCAATTGCTACAGGAAACGATCGTTGTTACCACGCATAACGATCAACTGCTCCGTTTCAACCTGGTTAAGAAACCGGGCCGACTGAATATCTCAACCAGACCCGATGTTGAGACCCGGGTTTTCATCGACCAGGTGTTCAGCGGAACAACGCCATTGCGGGAAGAGCAGATTGAAGCCGGTTTACACGATATCAGCCTCATCTCTGAGAGATATCTTCGTTATGAGACAGCCATTGACATTGCTGGGAAGGAATTACTGCAGGAGATACAAGCGACCCTGGAGCCCGCGTGGATCACCCTTCGCGTATCCAGCGAACCGGCAGGTGCCACTATCACGATCGACGGTCAAATGGCGGGTACAACGCCAGCACATATTGAAATTCTCGAAGGCAAGAGAGAATTGTCTGTTGAAAAACCAGGATACAAGAAATGGCAGCGGCGCCTGCAGGTCCAACATGATGTTCCACAAACGCTGGATAAAATTCTACTGACAGAGGCTGACGGCAAGATTACCGTTAACACTATTCCGGCTGATGCAAGTATACGGATAGATAAAAACTATCAGGGACAATCACCGATTTCAGTGGAACTTTCACCGGGTAATAACTATACAGTGGTTGCCAATAAAGCCGGCTACAAGGCCGTTCAAAAACAGGTGTGGGTTGAACCTGAACAGGATATTGAACTGAGTCTGACCCTGGTACCTATCACTGGTAAAATTAAGATAGTAGCACTGCCAATTGATAGTGAACTCTGGATAGATGGCGCGTTAATGGGCTCTGCAAACCAGGAAGTCAGGCTGAGCGCGACGCGGCATGAACTGGAAGTACGAAAACCAGGATTTGCAACCTACAGGAAATCGATAACGCCTCAACCTAAGTTAGATCAGCAGTTGATGGTAACGCTGAAAACTCAGGCTGAAGCCAAAATTGACGCTATACCCCAGGTAGTTAACAGTTCTGTCGGCGATCAGCTCAATTTAGTACTGCCAGGAGATCTCACGCTGGGAGCGCAACGTCGAGATCGCGGCAGGCGATCCAATGAAATTCTCAGGCAAGTAACACTGACCAGAGCCTACTACCTTGGCAGCAAGGAAGTAACCAATCGTCAATACAAACAGTTCTCACCCGGACATGACCCTGGATTTTTTGGTCGTTCCCTACTGGGAGAAGACGATCGACCTGTTGTAAATATAGCCTGGGCAGAAGCGGTCCGCTATTGTAACTGGCTCAGTCAGAAAGATGGCCGCCCTGTCGCTTATACCATGGAGTCAGAAGCCTGGCGATTAATCAGTCCCGGCACAACGGGTTATCGCCTGCCCACAGAGGCCGAATGGGCCTATGCCAGCCGTTTTGCGCAGGACCAGACACCCGGCCGCTTTCCCTGGGGAGACAGCCTGCCCCCCCCTGAAAATTTCGGCAATTTTGCGGACGAAAGCGCAACAGGGATGGTGCCTTATATCATTAAAGGGTATAACGATTCATTCAGGGGCCCCGCGCCTTCAGGAACCTTCCCGGCCAACAACCTGGGTCTCTACGATCTGGCTGGTAATGTTTCAGAATGGGTTAATGATCGATATAGTGTTGAACTTTCCAAAGACCTCGAGCTAGATAGACGAGGTCCTGAATCAGGAGAATATTTTGTGATCCGAGGATCTAATTTTTCCCAAGGCCGGTTCAGTGAACTACGCTGGACCTATCGTGATTATGGTGCGGACGCCAGGCAGGATGTCGGTTTCAGAATCGCCCGGGATGTCGCAGAATGAAACGCGCCCTGCTGGTTTCTTGGCTCATCGCCCTCGGATCATTGTCATCTCAGGCGGCCACATCTGTTCAGTCTGCCTCAACCCTGTCGGAACCGAACCCGGACAATACCCAGGGAGTCATCGAACCGTCTCCCGAGGCAACGCTTGCAGTCGATAAAAGCCCTTCAGATCAGGCCATCGAGCCAGCAACCGAAATCCCCGATAGCAGCGAACTAAAAAAACGAGACCTGGGAGATGCCTTCAAAATCTTCAGGCCAAGCGAAGCTATCAGTGCCGACAACGCCGTACCTTTCCCCATCGATATATAGTGTAACCAGCCAGGAACCCGCATCAATGAAAAAGCAATTACCCCTTGAATTCTTATATCAAATATTTTCGCTCATTATCGCGGTCCTGCTGGTCCATGCAATTTATGTTTCTATAGTCCGTCCTAACGCCAGTGCCGTTCTGGAGCAACAGGCTCTCCTCATCAACCAGGATCCGGACTATGTTCCGGAAAGAAACAGTTATGTGATTATTCAGGATATGGAACAGGAAGCCTGTTTCATCCTCATGCTTTGGGTCATCTCACTGATGGGATTGAAAAGCGTGCAGGTATTGAGAGAAAAACGGATGATGGATCTGGAGCTCATACCTCGCAACCAGGGCACTAGTATCCTCCCCCAGGATTCCCGGGAATATGCCCGACCCATCGAGGCACTCAGCCAGCAGGACCAAGCTCTATTACTACCCAGAACCCTGTTAACAGCACTCCATCGCTTCCGCTCCACTGCCAATATTCAGGATGTATCAAACGCTATCAGGTCTATCTGTGAATCTGAATCGGAAAGGCTAGATTCTGAACTTTCCATGGTCCGTTACATTGCATGGGCCATTCCATCGATCGGCTTCCTGGGTACTGTAAGGGGCATTGGCCAGGCGCTGGGACAGGCCCATCAGGCTGTTCAAGGGGATATTGCCGGTGTCACCCAAAGCCTGGGCGTAGCATTCAACTCAACTTTTGTTGCCCTGCTCATCAGTATTCTAATCATGTTCCTGATGCATCAATTACAATTAGCCCAGGAGCGATCCGTTCTCAAAGCCGAGAATTACTGCGACGACCGATTGATACGATACCTTCAGGTTTAAGGAGATACCATGAGTCTGGCTTTAATTGAATTAAACGATGCGGAAATCACCGTCTCAATTGACGGCGACCTGGTCAGTCGCCATCCAGGAACTGCGGTGATACTGCCCCAAAACCTGATAACCGGGCAACAGGCACATAAGCTAGCGCGACTACAACCCCGACTTCGGAAGAATCGATTCTGGGACCAGCTTTCCACCGAACCCATGCCCGATGCGACCGCTCTGATACGCCATCATGCGGACCTTGCCTTCAAACAGTTAGAGGCGCTCTGGAACGAAGTAAGCCATCGTGCAGATGGGATTATCATTGCTTTACCTTCCAGTTTCTCAAAAGACGACCTTGGTTTAATTCTAGGCATGTGCCAGGCAGGGCAGATTCCGGTCCGTTCAATGGTTGACCTGGCCTTGTTGACCGCCAGTTCTGTACCCATTCATAACACAGCTTTTTATCTGGATATTTCCCTGCACCGGACGGTTCTCACGGAAATCAGAGCCGGCGTTGCGCTTACCAGAGGCGAGTCTCATGCCTTGAGTGACTCCGGTCTATTCCGAATTATGGAACGCTGTGCTAATGCCCTGGCAGATCAGTTCATTCAAACCAACCGTTTTGACCCTCTGCACGAGGCCAATACAGAGCAGGTTTTATTTGATCAGCTAGAGGGCTGGCTGAATGACCCTGATCGGAATACGGAACAACTCATCAGCGTTCAAATGCAGCAAACCAGCTATTCCTGCACCGCCACACTGGAACAACTCAGCACAGCCTGCAGTGACCTCTATCCAACTTTGATTCAAGGTATCAGAAACCTGAGCCAGGGTAACAATCAGCTGCTGGTAAGCCACCGCATGATGAGAGTGCCCGGTCTGGCAGCATCTCTGGCACTGCTCCCTGATACAGAGATTATCTACCTGGACGAAACGGCATCCCGCTCGAGTTTTGTAGCCATCGAAGAAGAAATTTTCAGAGACCAGGATAAAGTTAGCTTTGTAACCACGCTACCCGTACAACGTCGACAGATAAAGCGGCCTGAGGGTGCAGATGCAGCGCCGGGGGACAAGTCAGACCAAGCGACTCATATGCTTTCCGGGCATGTTGCATACTCTCTTGTCAAAAGCCTACCGCAATTAAAGAAATTACTGGGAACCCAGATCAACCTGGAGGTCACGGATCAAGGTGATGCCCGACTGACTCCTGTCCAAGGCACTGCAGTAAGGCTAAACAAGCAACCACTTATTACATCCAGTATTTTAAACGCAGGAGACATTGTCGAGACGAACGGTCAAACCTATATATTGATCACGGCGCGATAACAACCAATGGCTAAACGCAGAGAGTTCAATGTTTTCAGCCTGGCTTTCCTGGATATCATGTCGTGTGGCTTTGGCGCCGTAATCCTTATATATATCATTATCAATCATGGTACAGAAAACACCTCGCAGGAACTCAACATCACCCTGCTGGCACAGGTCAAGCTGATTGAGGAACGCGTCGAAAATGAGCAACAGGACCTGATTGTTCTCAGGAACACACTGGCCGAAGTGGATGAGACGATTGTTACCACCGCTAACGATATCATCGAACTGCTTGAAATGATTCGAGAACTGGAAACCTTGATAGCCCAGGCATCAGCCGATCAATCAATCAGTAACGAAAGCATCGAAGAACTAAAAACGGAATTGAAACGTCTGGAACAGGAGGCGATGAACCTGAAAGGTAGTGTTGCCGGTAATGAACAAAGTGGCAGCGCGCTGAGATCAGTTGTTGGCCAGGGTGACCGACAGTACTTAACGGGCCTGAAAATTGGCGGCCAGCGTATCCTCATCCTACTGGATGCCTCGGCCAGCATGCTAGATGAAACCATTGTTAATATTATCCGCCGTCGAAACCTGCCCACCGAACAACAGTTGGCTTCAGAAAAATGGCAGCGAGCCATTCGAACTGTGGAATGGATTACTGCCAATATGCCACAGGATGCCCAATTCCAGGTCATCACTTTTAATACCCAAAGCCAGTCGGCGATACCCAATAGCGCCTCAAAATGGCTTGCAGCCAACAACCCTGAACTTCTCAACAGCAGCATTGAAGGCATAAAATCGATCGTTCCAGCCGGTGGCACGAGCCTGCACGCTGCCTTTACAGCTGCCAGAACTCTTTCTCCGGAACCCGATAATATTTTCCTGATTGTCGATGGACTGCCAACCCAGGGAAAAGAAAAACCTCGAGGTTCGGTGGCCAGCAGTCGGGATCGCCTGGCAAACTTCAGTAGCGCCATTGAAGGCCTGCCCAACCTCAGCCCTATTAATATCATTCTCTTTCCAATGGAAGGTGATCCGGTCGCTGCACCCTCTTACTGGCGACTGGCCCAGATGACTGGCGGTTCCTTCCTGGCACCCTCACGGGACTGGCCATGAAACGAAAGCAACGGAATATAGAAGGCATCAGCCTTTCCTTTCTTGATGTCATCAGCTGTGGCTTTGGCGCACTCATTCTGTTGCTGGTGTTAACTAAAGTCTTTGAGCCAGTCACCCTTGAGAAAACCGCAGAGGACCTCGCCGGGTACCTGCTTGAACTGCAACAAACCCTTGAACAGATTCAGGGTGAAACCAGAAACCTGAACCGGGATGCCATCCGTAAGAAGGACCTGCAGACGTCTGAAATTCTGCGCCTGACCACGTTAAAAAAAGACTACTCGGAGCTTAAGACTACCCTCGATGCTGAAACCAATCAGAGCAAAATCAGTAATACCATAGAAAGCCAATTAGCACAGGCAAAGCAAAATCTGACCCAGGAAATGCAACGACTACTTAAGGAATATCAAAAGAGCAACGAGAATAATGCTGTTGGCGGTATTCCTGTGGACAGCGAATACATTATTTTTATCATTGATACGTCAGGTAGTATGTTCAATTACGCCTGGCCCCTGGTGCTTCAAAAAGTATCCGAGACCCTGCAGGTTTATCCCCAGCTGAAAGGCATCCAGGTGATGAATGATATGGGTAACTACATGTTCTCCCAATATGCCAATGCGTGGATCCCAGATACCCCGTCCAGAAGGAATGCCATACTGGATCGATTACAAAGCTGGAATGTATTCAGCAATTCAAGCCCGGTAGAAGGCATTACCAAGGCCATATCCACTTTCTATCGACCCGGTCGTAAAATTTCACTGTATGTGTTTGGTGATGAATTCAGCGGTAGATCCATCCAGCAGGTGGTCGAAATTATTGAACGAATCAATCGCCGAGATGAAAAAGGTAAAAGGCTGGTTCGAATTCATGGCGTGGGATTCCCAGTCCAATTTGCCAACCCGGCACAATATCAGGAAACAGGGATCAAATTTGCCATCCTGATGCGCGAACTCTGCGCCAGACATGATGGTACTTTTGTTGCCCTGAATGACTTTCGCTATTGATGCTCTGCTATCACAAGACAACCACGACGGTCATGGACTAATGCGTTACGGTGGATTGGGTGATTGCCTGATCCAGGCCACTTGATATAGCGTATTACCTTCGCGCCCTGACCTTATAGACCAGCTGATACTGCTTGCCAGCCTGAATGGTAAGCAGGTAGTTTAAGTTAAGATCATCGGAAGCTTCACTGGGCATACTTTCTTCGAGCAATTCCCAATCTCCAGCAAGCTGTTCCTGAACCTCTACCTGCACGGCTTTATGACTGGCATTATGAAACACCAGCGTGTTTTCTACTATAACGACCCTGTCGCTAATCCGCCGAAAATCCGTCTGCCAGCGTTTCGCGGTCACATCAAAAGCACGACCTACGGTCAGTTCTGCAGGAACATCTTCTGGAATTGAGGCGAGCCAATCCTCCCCCATGAAACGAATAGCACCTTGATCATCCCGATAATAGATTCGGGCTATTCCTCCTGGAATTGGTTCAACTGAGTCACCTACAGGTTGATGCTCGGTATTATTCAATCGAAGTAAGGTATTCACAGGTTGCCTGACAGGCTGCTGTGGATTGTTATACAAGGACACATTCGATCTCAATTGGTATACCAATTCTGACGGCAGCACACGTTGACCGATTAGAGGTAATCGCAGCGTCCCCTTACGGCGGATTCTGGCGGGTCTGTTATATTGATACTCATGATAAATCTTCAGACTCCGGTGCTCAGCGGACCCATCAGAACTCAGCCTATTCATGCTCGACTCCGCCATTACTGAACGCAGATTGCTTCCTGGCCCGGGTGAATTTGCCCTATTGAGGTCCCCGGCAACCAACGATAACGAATCCAATTTATATTCTTGGTCGGTTAGATTGACAATATCAGCCCAGGTCTTCAACGCAATGCTCGACTCGTCAAAATCCAGAACAAGATTGTGGTTGGCACTCCATGACAATCCAGCGGCCATGTAACTCACATCAATTGCGCGAGATTCAGAAAAATCTCCCTCTACCTGCCAGTACAGCGTTGGTGTGACAACAAAATCCTGCTTGGCAAATACCAATGTGCCCGGTGGCGTCAGTATCAAGGTCCCATCCACTTCCAGCAAGTCTGGATCCAATGAAAGTAGTCGCCCCGACAGCAGTGGTCCAAGCGGGTGATCACCCTCTATCTGATACTCAACTTCCTGACCCAGTAAAGCACTCTGCCAGGATTTCCTGTTTAACAGATCATTTTGATAACGAAGTTCTCTGACCGAGGTTTCTCCGGAATTATCGCTGAGCATTATGCTGTTGGCATCAATACTGGCAGGGACCTCTAAAGTCAGCTGCAAATTAGTTTCAGCCCGGACAGGTAACTGAAAGCGGGTTCGCACCTGGCCCAGATCGGCGTACAAAGTCAGATGCTGTCTATTCGTAACCGCCTCAAGAGGCAGTAGAAAATAGTCGGCAATCAAAGATAACGGGGAAAGTCCTAACGCGAGGACTAAGCAGATCCGGCAAAAACGGTTTTCCATGTTTTACTTCCCTGGTACGATAGCAGCCTGAAGTGACTCCTATTTCTAGCTATTTTTAGCTATCCCTATCCCTATGCTAACTCTCTACAATAGGTTTTTGCACTAGAAATAGCCGCAAATCTACTTGTAGAATCGATCACACTATCTGCGTCTGGGTGCCAGTTAATTCTGAATTACCGTCCATCTGATCACAATGGAGATCCAAGATTCCAGAAACCTTAGCGCGATCAACTGCCGTCAACCCAGCTAGTATAACCATACCGATGGTTGCAATTTATTTTGATCGAGGGGTACATTAACAATATGAAATACCTGCTGGCATCGATTCATAGTTAATTCAGTGGACTTATACAGGTTAATGAAGGAGGTAATTAATGAACAGATACGATCGCACAACGGGCGATGTTGGCAATATCATGTCCCTTGAACATGTCAATTTAACGGTTCCCAATCAAAATACTGCGCTCTCCTTTTACTGCAGGGCACTTGGCTTGACTCGAGATCCCATTATCGATTTTGGCACCCATAACCTCTGGATCAATGCCGGAGACGAGCAATTTCATCTACCAACGGGACCGGCCCAGATAATAAGAGGCGTAATTGGGCTGGTCGTTCCTGACTTAGCACAGTTGGCAGCGCGCCTAACCCGCGCTAAAAAAGGACTTGCTGATACAAAATTTGCTTTCAAGGTTCATGTAAACCACATTATGGTAACCTGCCCCTGGGGCAACCGCATCCGTTGCCATTCACCAGCAGGCTTTAACGGCATGAACCTGGGAATGCCCTATATCGAACTTGATGTTGCCAATGGCACAGCCAAAAGTATTTCAGACTTCTACTCGAGAGTATTCAAAGCACCAGTCATGGAACGCAAGGCAGCGTGCAGCATTCAGATCGGAACAAGGCAGACTATCACATTCAAAGAAAGTCGCCGCGAGCAGAAGCCTTATGATGGACACCACATTGCCATTTATCTCGCGGATTTTTCCGGGCCACATACTCAACTGGAAAAAATGAACTTAATTACTGAAGAATCAGATGCGAACCAATACAGATTCGAAATGATCTGTAACAGGAAAGGAAAACCTGTTTACCAGATTGAGCATGAAGTCCGCAGCCTGCACCATCCCCTGCATGGTCGGAGCCTGGTTAACAGAAATGCAAATCAATCCTTCTTCAACTATCGAAAAGGTTTTGACTTTCACAGCTGATATCTCTTTCATTGGCAAGAAAGACCCTGCTGTAACGGGCCCAAAATAACCTAAAGTACCATCCACAAACTGAATATTGAGCATCGATGAACGCCCTTGACCAAGCTACTGAAATTACTGAAGTACCGGCTCATCGCGATGACGATGCTTCAGATCAGGTTAAATTATATGACGTTACTATTTCACCTGACTGGAATGTCATGATTGGACCCAATGGCGGCTACATTGCAGCCATTTTGTTAAAGGCTATGAAAAGCAGCATAAACGCTAAACCGACCCGTTCTATCACAGTACATTTCCTGTCAGCATCGACGCCTGGCCGCGCGCAGCTAAGAATCGAAATCCTCAAGCAGGGCCGTTCTCTATCAACCTGCACGGGTCTCCTGACCCAAGGCAAGCGAACTATTGCAGTCGCAACTGCCACCTTTGCTGGACAACGTCTGGCTATTGATTTCTGCGATCTGCAGATGCCAGACGTACTGCCACCGGAGCAGATTCCAGTCATATCCAGAATGAATCCTGACTCGCCGCATTTTGTACCTTTTCGGAAGCACTACGACCAACGCCTTGCCGTAGGTGCCATCCCTCCGGATAACAATGGCAGTGGGTTAGTGGGTGGCTGGACTCGTTTCAAATACCCACGTGCCTTCGATGATCTCGCTATCCTGGCAATTTCTGATTCATGGTTTCCCAGTGTCAGCGCCAGGCATACATCCGAGAACCTGCAGGCACCCACCATCGATCACACCGTGCATATTCTTGCAGACCTACCGCTGGCTACCGTTAACGAGGATGACTTCTTACTGGTTGAATTTTCTACCCAGATTGCGGCACAAGGCTACCTGGTGGAGAACGGGCGTATCTGGGCACGGACCGGTCAATTATTGGCTACATCACGGCAACTGGCGGTCATGCTACCTCAGAATAATTAACCGAAAAAGACTGACTCTGATTTAACCCACCGGACTTTTCCACTGCGACTTCAACTTGCCTCCGATGCCGTTCTCGTGTTGATTTTTCGACGAATCCGGTCATGCTCGGTTGCATCCAGCGTGAACCTGGAAAATAAGATAGCACCAATGGTGTAACAAACCAGCGGTGACAGCCCATAAAGGCTTACCATGACCACTTGAACCGTCTGCGACTGCTGTACATTAGGTTCAAAGCCTGCAAACTGAAGAACATAACCGGTAACCAGTATCATCACGCCAATGGCACTTTTCTGAACAAAGTTGAAAGCAGCAAAATAGGAGCCTTCTTTTCGCTCACCCGTTAAATATTCGTCATAATCGATAATATCACTCTGCACTGAGGGCGCTATGGTTCCGCCGCAGCCCGCGGATAAACCTGCAAAGAAGGCGAGCACAAAAATCAATATCACTCGATGATCCATATTATCCAGGAAAGGTAATACAAACATGCCGCCAAAGGATAATCCTGTCAGCATCATCGAAAATATCCACAGGGGAATTTTCCCTACCTTTTTTGAAAGAGGGATCCATAGGGGCACGGAAAATGTCGAAGGGATCATATAGGACAAGATAATCAAGGGTGCCAGGGACGGCGCGCCGACAACATACTGAGCAACATAAAGCGTCAATATAGCAATCACGGCACTACCGATATTTTCGATAAAGGTGACAACAATGACGAGTTTTGCATGAGGGTTCTGCCAAACATCTTTAAACGCCCCAAAAGGCGTCTGGCCAATACGTCCCTGATATTCTGGCCTTTCGCGCAGCCGATAAACGGCAAAACCAATCAGCAACATAGTCACCAGGGCTGCGATGGCACTGAGTTGAAAAGCGACCGATCGAACGCTTTGTTCGCTCTCCTGTTCGGCATTAATTAGCAGTTGCATGCTGATCAGGGCAATAATCGAACCAATGGTATAGGCCCCATGACGTAGCCCATACAGGCGGCTCCGTTCATGGTAGTCATCCGTCAACTCAGCACCAAAAGACAGGTGCGGTACCATGAACAAAGTCATCGCCGAATAAAAACCAATCACGCCGATGCCCATCCACACCACCAAAGCACTCGCACTGAGGCTCGCCGGTGGAGAGAAAACCATTACAAAAAACACGCCTATGGGTAAAATACTTGCTAGCAGCCAGACCCGTCTTCGCCCCATGCTATGTCGAGTCTTATCACTGAAATAGCCCACCAGGGGATCAGATATGGCATCCCATACCCTTGATACCCCAAATATAGTGCCCATGACCGCCGGCGGAATCAGTAAAACATCTGTGGAGAACTTCATGATATATAGTCCTATCAACAGATACATGTAGCCGACACCAACGGTAGGTGTAGCATAGGATGCGATCAATCCCCAACTAAGCCTTGCTGTCGGCGGATTCTTGTTTCCAAACTGCTGCAATCGTTTCCCTAAGCTAAACTAATGACGCCCCCACTTTGTCAGGAAACGAATAACCATTCAAGAATTCTTTCATTTCAACTATGGATCAAATTTCGGTATCCTGTGTGCTTTGTTTTTTTGCTAGAATGGCGCGCCGGTGACCTGGTTCATACAAAGGAGCTTTACTCGATGACCATGCAACAAACTCCACTACTCATGTCTCGTATTGTTGGCAGGGGTGCACAAGTAGACCCGCAAGAAGAAATTGTCACTCTGATGGCAGAAGGAACACACAGGCAGACCTTGAAAACTACCTGGCAGCGGGCTAATCAATTAGCAGGCGCATTAGCAGCTCTGGGAATAAAGCCGGGAGATAGAGTTGCCAGCTTCATGTGGAACAATTATCGCCACCTGGAACTGTACCAGGCAGTGCCTTCGATGGGCGCAGTGTTGCATACGCTGAATATCAGGCTCGGTTCAACTGACCTGGATTACATCATCAATCATGCTCAGGACAAGGTCATCTTTATAGACGAAGACTTACTGCCATTGCTCAATCCTCTGCTGGACAAAATACCTTCAGTCAAGAAATTAGTCATCTGTCGCCATGGCGAAGGGGGTGAAACGACCTTTGCCGACACAGCCGACTATGAAGATTTCATTACAGGCCAGCCAATGACATATAACTGGCCAGACCTCGATGAAAACGCACCGATGGGCCTTTGCTATACCAGCGGCACCACAGGCAAACCCAAGGGCGTCATGTACACAAACCGTTCTACCTACCTGCATACAATGGCTCAAGCCATGACGGATTCCATGAGCCTGTCAGCTTTGGATGCAGTCTGCGGTATCGTGCCGATGTTTCACGCTATGGGATGGGGGATCCCCTTTACAGCCTCCATGCTCGGATGCAAACAGGTCATGCCGCACCGGTTCATGGATGCCGAACGTCTACTCACACTGATGTGCGAAGAAGAAGTGACCTTGTCTGCTGGTGTCCCCACCATCTGGCAGGGTATCAAGGCTGTTCTGGAAGCAAACCCAAGCAGATTTGACACTAACCATCTATCTCGACTGACCTGCGGCGGTTCGGCACCACCGGTATCGATGATGCGCTGGTACTCGGAAAAACACAGTATCGAAATGATTCAAGGCTGGGGAATGACCGAAACTAATCCTCTGGGAACACTCTCACGGAAAGTCGCAAAACGCTCCCATCTGAAACTCAGTGAAGACCAGCAGTTCGAAAACATTGCAAAAGCAGGACTATCAATTCCTGGTCTGGAAATTGAAATATTTGATGAGCACTGGAATCCTCTACCCCATGATGGGGAGGCCGTGGGCGAGCTTTTGATTCGCGGACCCTGGATCTGCTCCGAATATTATAATGATCCCCAGCCTGACAAATTCCACGAAGACTGGTTGATTACAGGCGATGTAGCAAAGATAGACCCGGAACAGTATCTGATTATTGCAGATCGATCCAAAGATCTCATAAAATCGGGAGGCGAGTGGATTTCATCGGTAGACTTGGAGAACCACATAGTTTCACTGGAAGGCGTGCAGCAAGCTGCCGTGGTTGCACAACCCCACCCTAAATGGGATGAACGCCCGGTGGCATTAGTGATTCTTGTCGAAGGCACTAATGTAACGAAAGACCTGATTTTAGAACACTGTTCAGAAATTTTTGCTAAGTGGCAGCTTCCAGATGATGTCATCTTTGTACATGAGATCCCACTGACCTCCACCGGTAAGATCAATAAAAAGAATATTCGCGCTGACCTCGAAGCAGAGGGCTATCAGCTACCGGATCTCAGGCCGGACTAGACGGCCACCGCTGCCGGGAATAAGTTTGTCGAACATTAATCATCGACCGAAGTCAGTAATTTCTGTATCGGGCGATTTTTAACGAGCCGAGAATCAGGCCTGCGGTTCGGCCTGACTACCCTGTATCACCTCTATCGGTGCCGTCGATCACTGCGGTGCCTTCGATGCCCCGATGCATGGACACGATGCCGTCGCCGTGCATCAGGCCCAATGTACCAGACCGTGTCAGAGCCACGGTAATATGAGTCCGGATAATAATAATCATCAAACTGTGAATGGTGGCCACCTCGGCCCTGCCTGTAACCTACTCGTACGACGATCGGACTGACCCAGCGCCGGTGGTTGCGATCATAACCACTGTAGTAATAAGACTGCGGTCGACCTGACTGGTACGCCCGTTGCGTTATGTGACTGCAGTAATGCTGTGTCTCACTAGGGTGGGTATCATATCGCCGAGTACCAAATCTTTTAGATCGTGATGCCATTATTTCGGCCGGTTCCACAACCCTGGGGCCAGCAGAGCCCTGTTCAGTCTCCGCTACCTGATCAGACACCAAGATCCGTTCCGCGTGGCTATCCACCGTAAACACAAATGCAACAAGAAGAAAAAACAATCCTATCCCTGATTTCATTACACTATCCTCGCTGAAGGAAATCCTAATGTAACCCCTGCTACTTGAATGGAAACTGAACGGGCGACGACAGGCATAAAATTTGATCTAATAGCAGCCTTGTCTGTGAGGTCATAAATGAGTAAAACTTTTAGCGTAGTCGCGTCTGTTGACGAAATACCAGAGGATGGACAACTCCGGGTTGTCATTGACGATATAGAAATATTAATCTGTCACCATGCCCAGAGGTTCTATGCACTGGCATATTACTGTAGTCATGAGAACCTACCCCTGGAAGATGGGATGCTTGAAAACGGTTGTATTATCTGCCCCTATCATGGAGCCGAATTTTGCCTGAAAGACGGCAGTGTGCAAGCTTCACCGGCTTATGAGAACCTTAAAACCTATCCTCTGAAAATTATAGAAAACACTATTGCGATTTCGATTTCAAACTAAAACAGCCTTTCAACCAGAAAAATGGGCGTTGAATTAGAAGCTAGAATCTGGTGACTGACGACTCAAATAAATCTTTTTCATGCCTTAAATAAAAACGCTTTTTTATGCTCTAAATAAAAATACCTTTTTATGCTCTAAATAAAAATACTTCCTACTCTCTCGTCTTTTGTGAGCGGATCCGGATGCCGCCTCTGCCGAGCCCTCATAAATCTGTGTATTCATCCTGAAGCGCTTTTTCCTGCTCAATATCAAGCGCACTTAGCGCCTCCATATGAGCTGCAATGAAGGCTTCAGTATTTTCATAACGAGCCACCACATTACCTCGCCATATCACTACCAGACTTTCCTTATCCGTGTCCTTGAATACGCCCGTTTTCAATCGCTCATCCATGCCAGTTCAGCCGAAACAAAGTCGGGTTAGTTTACCTACCAGCCACAGGGGTTTCCTTGAAACCCTTATGAATCAGTTTACCTAGAAACTACAGGGGTTTCCTTGAAACCCTTAGAAGTCAGTTTATCGACCAGCTACCAGGGGTTTCCTTGAAACCCTTAGAAGTCAGTTTACCTAGAAGCTACAGGGGTTTCCTTGAAACCCTTATGAACCAGGTCTACCCACCAGCTACAGGGGTTTCCTTGAAACCCTTATGAACCAGGTCTACCCACCAGCTACAGGGGTTTCCTTGAAACCCTTATGAACCAGGTCTACCC